>Ga0209915_1001132_pt1 | contig 42870 bp, 31 predicted proteins | sample ThiBiot_750_plan_FD_183952 | JGI IMG/M metagenome (GOLD analysis project Ga0209915, IMG submission 183952) | Wastewater bioreactor microbial communities from Cape Town, South Africa - Thiocy_cont_750_plan (SPAdes) | ecosystem: Engineered > Bioreactor > Thiocyanate-remediating > Anaerobic-Aerobic... | reverse complement strand
GCTTGTGTTAGAGACGGGAAAGTGTATGAATATAACCATGTATATAAACAGGTAGCTTAAGCAAGTTATAGATATAAAGTAAACTAGTATTTATTTTTTTAAAGCTTGCTTTTGTCATAGAAATCACGGAATTGGAATTGGGGTGCAACGAAGCAGTTGCCATGACTAGAATAGGTCCCTGTGAATAGTCACTGCGAGGCAACGCCGAAGCAGTCCAGAATTTTCTATCGTTTATTTACATTTTCCTCACCAAGGCTATGTATCAGGCTATATTCCCATTACATCTATACCTACAAGCTGTCCTTTCGTCTTTGTACTTCTGCCGTATACCTAGCCATAGGAAGCGCTAATAAACGTCTTACTCCAATAGGTTCTCCTGTTTCTTCGCAATACCCATATGTGCCCATATTAATTCGATAGAGTGCATTCTCAACTTCTCTTTTTAAGTAATCTTCATTTTGTAAAGGAAGATTTTCTTCTAAACTGAGCTCTTCTATTTGACTACTTTCTACATAATCTGCTTCTCTGCTAGAAAAATCTGCTTTACTTAAACCAATAAGCTTTTCTTCCGCAATAAAATCTTCAAGCATCTTCGTCAGCTTTTGCTTGAAGTAAGCAACCATATTGGCAGACATGTATGTTTGATCTTTCAAAGGATCATAGGTAGCAGATAAGTTACTTGAATTTTTATTATCCATGTTAGTAGTTATTAAGTTTAAATATTTACTTTAAGTTATTAAAATATTTTAAAACCTAACCCGCTCAGAAAATAAATTTTCGTAAATAGATTAAATACGATTCGGCTTACTTTTCCAATCCTTTAACCACAACAAAGCATCCTCCAAATTATATAGCGTTATATAGCAAGCTCTTTCAGAGCAGATATGGACAGCAGTTCTATCCTTTTCTAAGGCATAATGAGCTAACGTAGGTAATGTGGATTTTTGTATACTTCCAGCTAATAATATATCCGGATGGTGCTGCTTGATCACTTGCCCCCAGCGAGTACTATCTGTCCCTATCAGGGTTACAAGCAGTGGACTTTCTAGATGTAGTAAGTACAAATGAGCCCAATGTGCCATATATAATGGTTCCGTTTGCAAAAGCTCACGAATCCTAGATAACATTTCTTTAGAAGTCCTCGTATAAACTTCCCGATTGAGTAACCTGCCCAACAAGAAGAGGGTATGTGCCATAACTGCATTAGAACTTGGAATTACTTGGTCAAAGACTTCTTGGGTGCGTTTGATAAATGTAGGTTCATTAACATTTATAAAATAAAACAGGTCGTTAGTTGAATTTCCGAAATGATTAAACACATGTTGTACCAATTGATCAGCTTGATCAAGCCAATCTTCTTGAAAAGTAGCCTCATAGAGGCTTATAAAAGCCCTTGCTACCCATACATAATCTTCTAGATATCCATCCCTACCTGGCTTGCCTTGGCTATAGCTATGCCGCATTCGCTGACCCTGCATCAGATATTTTTGAATATAGCTCGCATTTTTGAGCGCTAATTTTAGAAAATGTGTATCTCCTAATACATAATATGCATCTAGTAAAGCCTGCAACATCATTCCATTCCATGAGGCAATTACTTGTTCATTCCGTTCAGGCCTTGGCTTGATGGTGCATCTAGCTGCAAAGAGAATCTCTTTTGCTTGAGCTAATTTATCTTCTATAGTTGCCTGATGAATACCTCCGCTATCTAGAATAAGATCCGGATCTCTATACAAAATATTTAAACCTCTTTCCCAGTTACCAGCTACTGAAATAGGATAATACGCTGCAAACGTACCAATATCCGCCCCTAAAAGCTTGTCTAACTCTTCATAAGTCCAGGTATAAAAAGTACCTTCTACCCCCTGGCTATCCGCATCCAAAGAACTATAAAAGCTACCAACTTCATCCATCATCTCTCGCTCTACAAATTTCATGGTCTGCATAACAACCTGTTTATAAAATGAGTTTTTGGTAGTCATATAGGCATGTGCATACAAGCTAAGGAGCTGTGCATTGTCATAGAGCATCTTTTCAAAGTGAGGAACAGCCCAAGTTTCATCGGTAGCATATCGGTGAAATCCACCACCTAATTGGTCATATACCTCTCCACAAGCCATATGGATTAAAGCTAGATTAAGTTGAACCAAAGCTCGCTGATCTCGTGTAAGCCGATAATAAGTCAACAAGAACGTAGGTATACTAGGCATAAAAAACTTAGGACTACCTGCTATGCCTCCATAGTTCTGATCTAGACGCTGATAAATCTTTTCAAAGATCTGTTGGCTACTATTTTGATTAAATAATGGGTGATCTAACTGTAATATTTCTTTTTTTATTTCTTGTCCCCGTAGGCTTTCTGTAAAATAAGAAGATGATCTGACAAGTTCTTGCCTATGATTTTTAAAAGCAAAACCTATATCGTCTAGTAATTGTTTCCAAACTCCAGTAGGGAAATAGGTGCCCCCATAAAACGGTTGTTGATTGGGCATTAAGAATACGTGCAGTGGCCAGCCAGCCTGCAAACCCATGCTTTGCAAAGCCTCTACAGCTATCTGATCTACATCTGGATTTTCTTCACGATCTACTTTAATATTAATAAAGTGCTTATTCATCAGAGCCACTACCTCTTTATCTTCAAAAGATTCCTTAGCCATGACATGGCACCAATGGCAGGCAGCATATCCAATGCTTAATAAAATAGGTTTATCTTCTTGCTTCGCCTTACTTAGTGCTTCTTCACCCCAAGGATACCATTGTACCGGATTATCAGCATGTTGCAGTAAATAAGGACTTGTGCTATTAGCAAGTTGGTTAAGGATTGCCATCGGTTATTAGCTAAAAATGCCTTTGGTCACAAATATGTTGTAAAATGGGCGTAGCGCCAAATAGACTTACACGCCTTCAGGGAGCTTCTATACTCAAATTCAATTAATAAACTCAAATTGATAATCAATTGGCAAATTGAGAACTGGAATTATCTAGTTGCTACTAAAAAGATTAATTTGCATCTATTATCATGGAGAGAGAAAAGAATTAGCAGGCGTGAATTACAAGTGAATCGAATGCTAGGAGAAAACTTCTGGCATCACAGCAAAATAACCTAGATAATACAATACAAGCTATCAGCCCGTAATTCAACCCATAATTTCTTTGCATAGATGGTATGATTTTTAAATGTTGTCCTTATAATAGCTAAAATAGATGCAAGTTTTTTTGTTAAAAAATAATCACCAACTCTTTCAAAGTGCTTTGTGTTTTGTTTAAAAGGGAATGTGTACAAACTATAAAATTCTAAGCTTAGAAAGAGAATGTAATATTCGGATGTTGTTCTTTCAATAACCGTTGTATTTCATTGCCTATTTGATTACCCCATAAATTAAGCGTATGGACCTGTGTGTTGGGTAATACTTTAGCCAGCGCTTGAACGCCTGATGAGTCTATTTGATTACCATTTAAATTAAGCGTATGGACCTGTGTGCTGGATAATACCTTAGCCAACTCTTGCATGCCTATATCGCCTAGGTCATTATCTCCTAATTTGAGCGTATGGACCTGGGTGTTGGGTAATACCTTAGCCAGCTCTTGTACGCCTGTATCACCTATTTGATTACCCTCCAAATTAAGCGTATAAATTTGTGTGTCAGATAATACTTTAGCCAGCTCTTGTATGCCTGAATCGCCTATTTGATTATCTTCTAAATCAAGCGTATGGATCTGGGTGCTGGGTATATAAGACCAAAGGGATGGGAGTAAGTTCTTTACTTCTCTCATCAAGTAATAAAAAGGAAAACTAGGAATAGTCTCAGGAGTACAAGATAATTTTTCAAAGTCTACACACTTATTAATGCCACAGATAGATATTTTCATCTTAGCAATGGGCTTATGGTCTACGCCTATTAGCCCAACTTGTGGATAGCCCGTAATTAACTCATAAAAGAAATGGTTAAGCTGTCTGCAGGCTAATATATAGGGATAATCTATCTCAGAAAAGATCATAGGTACTAATTCTATAGGTAGATCTTCAAAATAGCCTAAAGCTGTGGCCTCTCTTTGGGGTAGTTCTTCTTCTCCTTCCACAACTCTGGCTATTTTTGGGTTATCAGACGTGGATTCTTCTAGGGTAGCTGTAAGCTGAGTAGGAAAGCTATCACAACTTTGTAAAACTAAACTGGATAATACAATACAAGCTATCAGCCTGTAATTCAACTGATCATTTCTTTGCATAGGTGGTATGATTTTTAATTGTTGTCTTTATACTAGCTATTAGCTAAAATAGGTGCAAGTTTTTTTGTTAAAAAGATAATCACCACCTTTTTCAAGGTGCTTTGTGTTTTGTTTAAAAGAGAACGTGTACAAGCTATAAAGTTCTAAAACTTAAAAATAAAATGTAATATTTGGATGTTGCTCTTTCAATAACCGTTGCATTTCATCGCCTATTTGATTACCATATAAATTAAGCGTATGGACCTGCGTGCTGGGTAATACTTTGACCAGCTCTTGCACGCCTGATGCACCTATTTGATCCTGGCTTAAATCAAGCGTATGGACCCGCGTGTTGGGTAATACCTTGGCTAGCTCTTGTACGCCTGAATTACATATTCGATTCCACTTTAAATTAAGCGTATGGACCTGCGTGCTAGGTAATATCTTAGCCAGCTCTTGCATGCCTGATGCGCCTATGTTATTACCTCCTAAATCAAGCGTATGGATCTGCGTGCTAGGTAATACGTTAGCTAGCTCTTGAACACCTGATGCGTCTATTTGATTATACCCTAAATCAAGCGTATGAACCTGCGTGCTGGGTAATACCTGAGCCAGCTCTTGAACACCTAATGCGTGTATTCGATTGCCTTCTAAATCAAGCGTATGGATCTGCGTGCTGGATAATACCTGAGCCAACTCTTGTACGCCTGAATCGCCTATTTGATTATACCTTAAATCAAGCGTATGGACCTGTGTGTTGGGTAATACTTTAGCTAGATCTTGTACGTCTGATACGCCTATTTGATTATCTCCTAAATGAAGTGTATGGACCTTCGTACTGGGTAATACCTTTACCAGCTCTTGTATCCCTGATATGCCTATTCGATTGCTTTCTAAATCAAGCGTATGGAGCTGCGTACTGGGTAATACCCTAGCCAGCTCTTGAACACCTGATGCGTGTATTCGATTGCCTTCTAAATCAAGCGTATGGAGCTGCGTGTTGGATAATACCTTAGCCAACTCTTGTACGCCTGAATCGCCTATTTGATTATACCTTAAATCAAGCGTATGAACCTGTGTGTTGGGTAATACTTTAGCTAGATCTTGTACGTCTGATACGCCTATTTGATTATCTCCTAAATGAAGTGTATGGACCTTCGTACTGGGTAATACCTTTACCAGCTCTTGTATCCCTGATATGCCTATTCGATTGCTTTCTAAATCAAGCGTATGGAGCTGCGTACTGGGTATATAGGACCAAAAGGATGGGAGTAAGTTCTTCACTTCTCTCATCAAGCAATAAAAAGGAAAACTAGGAATAGTCTCAGGCGTACAAGATAATTTACTAAAGTCTATATACTTATTGAGACCACGAATAGGTATTGTCCTCTTAGCAGTAGGCTTATGGTCTACACTGGCCAGCCCAACTTGCGAATAGCCCGTAATTAACTCATAAAAGAAATGGTTAAGCTGTATGCAGGCTAATATATAGGGATAATCTATCTCAGAAAAGATCATAGGTACTAATTCTATAGGTAGATCTTCAAAATAGCCTAAAGCTGTAGCCTTTCTTTTAGGTAGTTTCTCTTCTCTTTCCACAACCATGGCTGTTTCTGGGTTACCAGCCATGGATTCTTCTGGGGTAGCTGTAACCTGAGTAGAAAAGCTATCACAACTTTGTAAAAATAAACTGGACAATACAATACAAGCTATCAGCCCGTAATTCAACTGATAATTACTTTTCATATATGGTATGATTTTTAAATGTTGTCCTTATACTAGCTAATAGCCCAAATAGGTGCAAGTTTTGTTGTTAAAAACATAATCACCAACCCTTTCAAGGTGCTTTGTTTAAAAGGGAAGGTGTATAAGCTATAAAGTTCTAAAGCTTAAAAATAAAATGTAATATTCGGATGTTGCTCTTTCAATAATCGTTGCATTTCATCGCCTATTCGATCAGCCCATAAATAAAGCGTATGGACCTGTGTGCTAGATAATACCTTAGCCAGCTCTTGTATCCCTGAATCGCTTATTTGATTAACCCCTAAATCAAGCGTATGGACCTGCGTGCTGGGTAATACCTTAGCCAACTCTTGCACGCCTGAATCACCTATTTGATTGTATCTTAAATTAAATGTATGGACCTGAGTGCCTGGTAATACCTTAGCCAGCTCTTGAACACCTGATGCGCCTATTTGATTACCACATAAATAAAGCGTATGGACCTGCGAGTTGGGTAATACCTTAGCCAGCTCTTGAACACCCGATGCACCTATTTGATTATACGCTAAATGAAGCGTATGGACGTGCGTGTTGGATAATACCTTAGCTAGCTCTTGTACGCCTGAAGCGCCTATTTGATTAGCCCCTAAATTAAGCGTATGGATCTGCGTGTTGGGTAATACTTTAGCCAGCGCTTGAATCCCTGAATCACCTACTTGATTACAATATAAATCAAGCGTGTGGATCTGTGTGTTGAGTATATAGGACCAAAAGGATGGGGGTAAGCTCTTTACTTCTCTCATCAAGCAATAAAAAGGAAAACTAGGAATAGTCTCAGGTGTACAAGACAAGTTCCCAAAGTCTATACACTTATTGATGCCACAGATAGATATTGCCATCTTAGCAGTAGGCTTATGGGATACACCGATCAGACCAACTTGTGAATAGCCCGTCATTAACTCATAAAAGAAATGGTTAAGCTGTCTACATGCTAAAATAGATGGATAAGCTACGTCAGCAAAGATCATTTCAACTAGTTCTATAGGTAGATCTTCAAAATATCCTAAAGCTGTGGCCTCTCCTTTCGAGAGTCTTTCTTCTCTCTCCACAATTCTGACTGTTTCTGGATTACCAGACATGGGCTCTTCTATGATAGTTGTAAGCTGGGTAGAAAAGCTATCACAACTTTGTAAAAATAAACTGGATAATACAATACAAGCTATCAGGCTGTAATTCAACTGATAATTTCTTTTCATATGTGGTATAATTTTTAATTGTTGTCTTTAATACTAGAATACTAGCTAATAGTTAAAATAGGTGTAAGTTTTTGCTCAAAAATAATCACCAAACCTTGCAAGATATTTTGTTTAAAAGAGAATGTATACAAGCTATAAAGTTCTAAAACTTAAAAATAAAATGTAATATTTGGATGTTGCTCTTTCAATAACCGTTGCATTTCATCGCCTATTTGATTACCAGTTAAATAAAGCGTATGGATTTGCGTATTAGGTAATACCTTGACTAGCTCTTGCACGCCTAAATTGCCTATGTAATTACTTCCTAAATCAAGCGTATGGACCCGCGTGTTGGGTAATACCTTGGCTAGCTCTTGTACGCCTGAATTACGTATTCGATTCCACTTTAAATTAAGCGTATGGATCTGTGTGCTAGGTAATACCTGAGCCAGCTCTTGCACGCCTGAAGCGCCTATTTGGTTAATACTTAAATTAAGCGTATGGACTTGGGTGCTAGGTAATACCTTAGCTAGCTCTTGCACGCCTGATGCGCCTATCTCATTATCGCTTAAATCAAGCGTATGGACCTGGGTGCTGGGTAATACCTTAGCCAGCTCTTGCATGCCTGAAGCGCCTATTTGATTACGATGTAAATCAAGTGTATGGACCTGGGTGCTGGGTAATACCTTAGCCAGCACTTGCACGCCTGAAGCGCCTATTTGATTACGATGTAAATTAAGCGTATGGATCTGTGTGCTAGGTAATACCTGAGCCAGCTCTTGCACGCCTGAAGCGCTTATTTGATTATATCCTAAAACAAGCGTATGGATCTGCGTGCTGGGTAATACCTTAGCCAGCTCTTGCACACCTGATGCCCCTATGTTATTACTTCCTAAATCAAGCGTATGAACCTGCGTGCTGGGTAATACCTTAGCTAGCTCTTGCACCCCTGGATCACCTATTTGATTACGAGATAAATTAAGCGTATGAACCTGCGTGCTGGGTAATACCTTAGCTAGCTCTTGCACCCCTGGATCACCTATTTGATTACGAGATAAATTAAGCGTATGAACCTGCGTGCTGGGTAATACCTTAGCTAGCTCTTGCACCCCTGGATCACCTATTTGATTACGAGATAAATTAAGCGTATGAACCTGCGTGCTGGGTAATACCTTAGCTAGCTCTTGCACCCCTGGATCACCTATTTGATTATTCCATAAATGAAGCGTATGGACCTGCGTACTGGGTAATATCTTAGCCAACTTTTGTAGCCCTAAATCGCCTATTTGATTATACCTTAAATTAAGCGTATGGATCTGTGTGTTGGGTAATACCTTAACCAGCCCTTGTACGCCTGATGCGCCTATGTCATTATAGCTTAAATCAAGCGTATGGATCTGCGTGCTGGGTATATAGGACCAAAAGGATGAGGGTAAGTTCTTTACTTCTCTCATCAAGCAATAAAAAGGAAAACTAGGAATAGCCTCAGGAGTACAAGATAATTTCCCAAAGTCTATACATTTATTAAGGCCACAGATAGATATTGCCATTTTAACAGTGGGCTTATGGCATACACCTATCCGTTCAACTTGTGAATAGCCTGTAATTAACTCATAGAAGAAATGGTTAAGCTGTATGCAGGCTAATATATAGGGGTAGTCTATCTCAGAAAAGATCATAGATAATAATTCTATAGGTAGCTGTTCAAAATGACCTAAAGTGGTAGGTACTTCAGTATGCTTCTCATCTGTTAGCAGAGGGTGGGGTTTGTGAACCTTCTCTGTATCCACTTGCTCTTTTTCTTGCCTAACATATTTTTTCTTTCTTTCCTGTTTCTTTCCTCCTGTTGCTTTTCTTTTCATTACTCGCTGTTTAGTTGTAGGTAAATACACTTCCATGCTTTCTTTTCCTGCTTTTTCATTGCATGCTGTGTTGTGGGCTAGGTCCATATCTGTTGCTGGGTATACCAATAAGTCAGCAGGGGTTTTACTAAACAGTGCAGGCAACTTTTCTTCTTTCATACCTTCTAATTGTCGCTCTTGTTGATAGAAGCTGGCTGCTAGGCCATCTTGGGTTAAGGATTGACTAAGTGGTAAGAGATTATAGGAAGCTGGACTGACTGTAGATGAGGTAACAGAAGTTTTATCTTTTTCTGTAGAAATCGCTAGGTTGATAAAATGATCACAACTTTGTAAAAATAAACTAGATAATACAATACAAGCTATCAGCCTGTAATTCAACTGATCATTTCTTTGCATATGTGGAATGATTTTTAATTGTTGTCTTTAAATACTAGCTAATAGCTAAAATAGGTGCAAGTTTTTTGTTAAAAAATAATCACCAACCCTTTCAAGTTGCTTTGTGTTTTGTTTAAAAGAGAACGTGTACAAGCTATAAAGTTCTAAAGCTTAGAAAGAGAATGTAATCTTCGGATATTGCTCTTTCAATAACTGTTTCATTTGAGCGCCTATTTGATTACCATATAAATTAAGCGTATGGACCTGTGTGCTAGGTAATATCTTAGCCAGCTCTTGCACACCTGGTGCGCCTATTTGATTAAATCCTAAATGAAGCGTATGGATTTGTGTGCTGGGTAATACCTTAGCCAGCTCTTGTACACCTGAACCACCTATTTGATTCTGGCTTAAATCAAGCGTATGGACCTGCGTGCTAGATAATACCTTAGCCAGCTCTTGCACGCCAGAATCACCTATTTGATCACCATATAAATTAAGCGTATGGACCTGCGTGCTGGGTAATACCTTAGCCAGCTCTTCAACGCCTGATATGCCCATGTCAGTATAGCTTAAATCAAGCGTATGGACCTGGGTGCTAGATAATACCTTAGCCAACGCTTGCACGCTTGATGTGCCTATGACATTATAGCTTAAATCAAGCGTATGGACCTGGGTGCTAGGTAATACCTTAGCCAGCGCTTGCACGCCTGATGCGCCTATGTAATTATAGCTTAAATAAAGTGTATGGACCTGTGTGTTAGGTAATACCTTAGCCAACGCTTGCAGGTCTGAATCGTCTATTTTATTATACCTTAAATTAAGCATATGGATCTGCGTGTTGGGTATATAGGGCCAAAAGGATTGCGGTAAATTACTTGCCTTTCTTAGTAAGCAATAAAAAGGAAAACTAGGAATAGTTTTAGGGGTACAAGACAATTTCCTAAAGTCTATACACTTATTGAGGTCAGAGGTAGGTATTTGCATCTTAGCAATGGGCTTATGGGCTACACCTATCAGACCAACTTGTGAATAGCCTGTAATTAACTCATAGAAGAAATGGTTAAGCTGTCTGCAGGTTAATATATAGGGATATTCTACCTCAGAAAAGATCATGGGTACTAATTCTATAGGTAGATCTTCAAAATACCCTAAAGCTGTGGCCTCTCTTGTGGATAATTTCTCTTCTCTTTCCACAATCTTGGTTGTCTCTGGGTTACCAGACGTGGATTCTTCTGGGGTAGCTGTAACCTGAGTAGAAAAGCTATCACAACTTTGTAAAAATAAACTGGATAATACAATACAAGCTACCAGGCTGTAATTCAACTGATAATTTCCTTGCATATGTAGTATCATTTTTAATTGTTGTCTTTAATACTAGCTAATAGCTAAAATAGGTGCAAGTTTTATTGCTCAAAAATAATCACCAACCCTTTCAAGTTGCTTTATGTTTTGTTTAAAAGGGAATGCGTACAAGCTATAAAGTTCTAAAGTTCTAAAGTTCTAAAGTTCTAAAGTTCTAAAGTTCTAAAGTTCTAAAGTTCTAAAGTTCTAAAGTTCTAAAGTTCTAAAGTTCTAAAGTTCTAAAGTTCTAAAGTTCTAAAGTTCTAAAGTTCTAAAGTTCTAAAGTTCTAAAGTTCTAAAGCTTAAAAATAAAATGTAATATTCGGATGTTGCTTTTTTAATAACTGTTGCATTTCATCGCCTATTTGATTACCAGTTAAATAAAGCGTATGGATCTGCGTATCAGGTAATACCTTGACTAGCTCTTGCACGCCTAATGCGCCTATTTGATTACCAAATAAATTAAGCGTATGGACCTGTGTGCTGGGTAATACCTTAGCCAGCTCTTGTACACCTGAACCATCTATTTGACTCTGGCTTAAATCAAGCGTATGGACCTGTGTGCTAGGTAATACCTTAGCCAGCTCTTGCACGCCTGAAGCGCCTATTTGATTATCATTTAAATTAAGCGTACGGACCTGGGTGCTGGGTAATACCTTAGCCAGCTCTTGAACGCCTGATGCGCCTATTTGATTCTCACTTAAATCAAGCGAATAGACCTGTGTGTTGGGTAATACTTTAGCGAGCTCTTGTACACCTGTATCGCCTATTTGATTCTGGCTTAAATCAAACGTATGGACCTGCGTGCTAGATAATACCTTAGCCAGCGCTTGCACGCCTGATGAGCCTATTTGATTAACCCTTAAATCAAGCGTATGGATCTGTGTGCTAGGTAATACCTTGGCCAGCGCTTGCATGCCTGAATCACCTATTTGATTATACCTTAAATTAAGCGTATGGATCTGTGTGCTGGGTAATACCTTGGCCAGCTCTTGAACACCTGAAACACCTATTTGATTATCTCCTAAATTAAGCGTATGGATCTGTGTGCTGGGTAATATCTTAGCCAGCTCTTGCATGCCTGATGCGCCTATTTGACTATACCTGAAATTAAGTGTATGGACCTGCGTGCTGGGTAATACTTTAGCGAGCGCTTGCACACCTGAATTACCTATTTGATTACCTCCTAAATTAAGCGTATGGACCTGGGTGCTGGGTAATACCTTAGCCAGCTCTTGAACACCTGAATCACCTATTTGATTACCATATAAATCAAGCGTATGGACCTGCGTGCTAGGTAATACCTTAACCAGCTCTTGAACGCCTGATTCACCTATGTTATTACTTCCTAAATTAAGCGTATGGACCTGCGTGCTGGGTAATACCTTAGCCAGCTCTTGTACACCTGATGCACCTATTTGATTATACCCTAAATTAAGCGTATGGACCTGCGTGTTGGGTAATACCTTAGCCAGCTCTTGCACGCCTGATGCGCCTATTTGATTACCATATAAATCAAGCAAATGGATCTGTGTGCTGGCTAATACCTTAGCCAGCGCTTGCACGCCTGATGAGCCTATTCGACTATACCTGAAATTAAACGTATAGATCTGCGTGCTGGGTATATAGGGCCAAAAGGATGAGGGTAAGCTCTTTACTTCTCTCATCAAGCAATAAAAAGGAAAACTAGGAATAGTCTCAGGAGTACAAGATAATTTCTCAAAGTTTATACACTTATTGAGGCCACAGCTAGGTATTGTCATGTTAGCAGTGGGCTTATGGGCTACACCTATCAGGCCAACTTGTGAATAGCCCGTAATTAACTCATAGAAGAAATGGTTAAGCTGTCTGCAGGCTAATATATAGGGATAGTCTACCTCAGAAAAGATCATTGGTACTAATTCTATAGGTAGATCTTCAAAATAGCCTAAAGCTGTGGCCTCTCTTTCGGGTAGTTTCTCTTCTCTTTCCACAACCCTGGCTGTTGCTGGGTTATCAGACCTGGACTCTTCTAGGGTAGCTGTAACCTGAGTAGAAACGCTATCACAACTTTGTAAAAATAAACTGGGTAATACAATACAAGCTATCAGCTTGTAATTCAACTGATAACTTCTTTGCATACGTGGTATCATTTTCAATTGTTGTCTTTATACTAGCTATTAGCTAAAATAGGTGCAAGTTTTTTGCTCAAAAATAATCACCAATCCTTCCAAGTTGCTTTGTGTTTTGTTTAAATTTAAATCTATGATCGAATTCCAGAAGTTTCTTCCTGGCACCACGACACGCGTTGGTGGCAAGGAGTTTTCTCTGGCCACTAAAAGAATGATTTTAGGGAATATTTTTTTCAACCATGCAAAAAATATTCCTCCGGAGGAAAAGTCTGTAAGGCACACAACTTACAAATGATGCCAAGTTTAAAAAGATACAAACCGTAGTTATCAAAAGGCAACTAATTACTAAGGAAATCCTTTTCTATCATGAGCCAAATATGATAGTGGTAGCCATCTTACATCCTTTTTATCCAGCCATGCCATCATCTTAGTAATACCCGGTTTTTCATTTCCATTGCCATGCACTAAAATAATACTTCCTGGCTGAGGAATTTCACCTTTAGCTAACCAGGCATCTACGCCAAGTGGTATAAGACCTAGATTGCCTAAACAACGTATCAAAGCTTTGTCAGAGACTAGTCCTGGAAAACGGAAAAAGACTGACGGAAGCTGGCCATGCTCCAATAGAAGTTGTTCAGCGATTAATTCTTCATCTTGTAAACTTGCTTCGATAAATAAACTATTCGCTAACGTATCCATCATGATAGGATTAAATCGCATAAAATTCTTTTCCAGAGGTAGATCTTTAAAATAAAGATGCCTAAACGTATGGTTAATCCAGGTTATACGTAATCTACCTTGAGAATGTTGTTCGCATAACCACGCAAACTCTTGCGGATGTCCTAACATCCAAAGCCCACTCATACTAATCCCTACTTCAAAAGGAGCTGAATTAGGCATGAGATTAGCTAATTTGTGAAAAAATTCTTTTTCGAAAGGATTGGACGAAGGACACATATCTACGGTAAGAAAAAAACCATTCACTGAACCCAATGCATGCTTGATCCCATCATTTTGAAGCAGGTTAGGGGTACTAGTACAGTGCCGGATCAAGCGCATGTAGGGTGTGTCTTCTATTTCTTTCCAAGAAAAATAGCCTGGCAAATTTTTTGAAGCGGCTGACTTACGTAACTTGAGGGTAGAAAATTTAGCTCGTGAGGTAGCCAAACTATATGGGTCTACTAACAACGCATGGAGCTCTCTATTCTGGTTGAATAAGCGAATTACAAGGTGCAAGCGCTCTTGTTGGTCCAAAACTGGTAGAAAGGTAGGCCTATAGTTGGTGATCGAACCAGGATAAGTATTAGCAGCTTGTGTTTGTTGTCTGCTATTTATTAAAAGGAATCCTATAAATAGTAATTGAAAAAGGACTATTCTATTTACTTTCATCAAATTCATGATAGCCATTTATAGGATAACAAATTATATCCTAAATGAAATCAATTAATTAGCAAATATCCAGGTAGCAAGTGCCTGATAAAGCATGTGAAGGAACTCGAATGATACAAGGATTTAGGCTATAGGCTAAATCCTTGTACTTAGTTGCTACTTCTAGAACCTCGCATAGTCACGATCATAACAACTAACAACACCACCAATATACAACCTCCCCCAACCATCAGAAATCCCTTATAACCACTGAAAAACACTTCATTTAGATACAGAGCTAAGGCTAATAATCCAAATAAGCAACCTATGATTACTAACGTGCCAATAACCAACCACAACAGTCCTTTTATAATAAATTTGCTTATTTTTTTGCTAAATTCTTCTTTAACAGTATCCACTTCTTTATGAAAGAATCGGATTGCTTCCTTAAATAAGAGTTCAGTGCCTATTATTTTAAATAGTAATTTAACAAATGAAAAACGCATGATATTCTTAGTTTAGATTTTAAACTTCAAAATTTTACTTATCTACTCATCAATACGAAAAAGCTGCTGTTTTTCTTGTTGAGTTAAACTCTGATAACCCGTAGCAGCAATTTTATCGAGTATCGCGTCTATATCTGACTGCCGTTGTCTTTCCGATTTTGGACGCTGTACAGCATCTGCTCGATTACTGTTTCGATAAGTTATCTTAAATTTCTTTTTTCTCCTACTAATATTTGAAAAATAGCCTAAAATAGGCTTGTGATTTACGAATTTGTTTATAAATATTACATAAATATAACCTGCCAGTCCGCCAGCCAAATGGGCTATACCAATTGCTTGGTGACTACTTAGTTCGAAGCAAGCTAGTAGCAATAATACAGCTGCGATATGTTTAATTTTGATTGCTCCTACAAAAAATAGCCTAAAATAAAAATTAGGCAAAACCAATGCAGTAGCTACCATGATAGCATATAGATTCCCTGCAGGACCTACAAGGGTTCCTACATGACCTCTCAAGCCAGGTGCTAAGTTGTATAGTAACAAGAAAGAAATACCTGCTACAATACCTCCAAATAGGTATATAACTTTAAGAACCTTACTGTTCCAAATGGATAACATAACCTGACCAAAAGCATACAGAAACAGCGCATTCCAAATGATAGAAAAGAATCGTTCATGTATCCAGAAATAAGTAAAAATGCTCCAAGGTTGATGTAAAAATGATTCCCAACTAGCCGGTAAAATGAGGTATTGATAAATAGCTTGATAGTAGCTTTCATACCCCAACAATACACAAATAGCCTTAGCCATCACCAGTGTGATAAAAACAAGTGCATGAATAATAATGAGCTGTATAATCCCATTGTTGGGACGTTGGAAATGTTTTTTAACAAATTTGACTAGTTCGGGAAACATATGTAACAGTATAAAGATAGCGTAAGTTTTCTAGTATATTTGTAGAAATTGTTGCCACAAGCATTACTAAGTAACAAGTTTAATAACATTTCATAAGTAAGCAATTTTTTTCAAAATTATCTTTAAAATTTTCAAATCTAAGCTTTCAACTCTTTAGGCACAACTATTACCTGGTAAACATATCAACCGATAGCCTATAATAATATAAAAATCTGGCAGTTTGAACAGGTATTACTAAGATATAGTTTCGATAAACTCGTTTAAAGAACTGGATAATAATACATCTCATTTATGCCCTTATCCTATAAGACTTTCAAAAAAACTACAAATTTATCCTTGATTATTTTGTATTATGTAAACCTAATAGTGGGCTATAGTATTACCTCTTGCCAATGTAAAAATAGTAGTAAGAAAACTAACCACCCTACCCAAGAAACGGAATCTTCCTGTCATGATGAGTTACCTAGCTGTGGCGATTTGACCATAGAGGTTACTAAGCGCATTTTGCTAGGAAAAGATACGGATCTATCTATAAACTTTATTACAACAGATGATCGGATACAACTAGAGGACTACTCCCTTAAAATAAGCTTAGAAGACCGCGTAGGGAGCAAGAATAACAAAAGTAATATTAGCATTAAAAACACTAAAGATCTACAAACCAGCATAAACAAGCCTCTTACAACTTTTACAAGCCTACTTACCTCTCCTACCCATGTTAACAACACATGGATCTGGCAACTAGATTTTAGCTTAGAACCAGCACAAGATTGCAATGAGCTACATATAAAAATCGAACTATTTAACCATAAGACCAACACACTTATAAAGACTGAGACAGCAACTTGGAAAAACCTTCAACTGAGCTTTAAGGATATAACTTACAATCCGACTACTAACCTACTTACTTGTATGATAGAAAAGGCAGGAACCGCATCAGTTGAAGAATTAACTTTGGAATATCACAATACAAGCAACAATAAGGCTACGCTCAACGATAGACCGAACCACAGCATAGCTTTCACGCTACAGGATCAAGCTCAAAAAGAGCTAAACTTTCAACTAGATTTTAAAAATGCAGATATTGCTGAATTTAACTTTAGATTAAGCTACGGGAAAGACATCTTAACAACTCGAACAATTCACTTGAAAAATGTACAAATCAGCATAGAAGTTTTTGCAGACAACCATACATTTAGTGGTAATAAATCGATTAAGTGCTCTATAAAAAATAAAGGAGCTTACCCCGTGCATACAGCAGAGTTAATTATGTCAGTGACAAATCCACCCCACGTAACATTCCTTTTAATGAGTGCATCAGCAAGATGGGTCAAGCAAACTCCTGCCAACTTTGCTTTAGTAGCTATAGCAGATAATAATAAAATATTAGCTAGTGGAGAAACAATCCCCATTATGGTAACACTCTCAAAAGCCACCACTCAAGCTGACGCTGTAGTTAACCTAGAAATAAAGGACGTTGATTCCTTATATACTCAACCTTACGTTATCCAAAGTTTAAATTGGAAACCAAACAGGTCCAGCCCTAACGAATCAACCAATAGCAATGTCTCGTCCAATACAATTTATGACGATTGCTATATAGATACGACTATGCAGCACGAGAAACAATCCGTATTAAATCCTCCCTCTAATGTCACTGGCACTGTCAAACCGACACAAAACACTATGCCTACTAACAGCTTCCAACATCTTAACTCCTTACTTGTCCAACAACCAAAGGATAACTTAGTTCCTCCTACTGATTCGCCTAACCTACCAGTAACGGACAAATTAACTCATACTTTAACAGATAAGCTTAGTAAGCAGCAATTGGTAATAGCAACTACGATTGAGCTCGCTAGAGAACTATGCTTTAGCCCTATAGATGATAAAAATATACTCATAAAACTTATAGACGATTTATGGAAATCCCTACCAATACTTGATCATTACCTTTCCTCTATACCTGAAGCAGTTAGCAATGCTTATGAGAAAGCTACTAGAGCTTATGCAACCCTTAGTGTCAACCTAATGGATACAGAACTAACTTATTCATTACCTGATTTAGCTAAAAAGGCTAGACATACTGCAAGAAAAACATACGATGCTGCTCAAATAGCTAAAACGCAAGTTGCTTATACTACCATGAGTAATGCTTATCATCATGCTACCATGGCATATATGGCACGTTGTAAAGATAAAGAAAGTATTTATTATGCCGACCAAGCATTTAATCTGGCTAAAGCTGCAGAAAATGCTGCTTATAAAGCCCATATTCCTGAAGGCTATAACACTTCTACTAGGGCCTATTATTATGCGACTGTAGCTTATCAAAAAATATTTAACATTTATTTTGATAGTGATCTTAGCAAGTGTAACTATCTGGCCCAACAAGCTAAAAATGCTGCTAATAGAACTAGATTAATTGCTGATAAGCTAGATGAAAACCAGCAAGGTTATACAGATGCAGCTAGAGCTTATGCAGGAGTAACCGAACTGTATAGCATGCTTGCTATAAAAGGTCCTAATGGTACTGAATCAGCCAAAGAGGCAATGCAGCATGCATTTCAGACAGCACGAGCAGCCAGCATCATGGCAGATAAAACAACTGACCCACTAGCTAAATCCGCTGCTAAAGATGCAGAGGCAGCCTATCAAAAAGCTATTGCTAATAGTTCGACCAAGAAATAATAGAAAACTTATAAAAAGCAAAATTATACACAATAGCTAGTCTTCTTACCTACATTAGACTTTTTCCGAAACCAAGAATTGGGTTATCTAGGCAGGAAGAAATTTGTGAGAAACCGGAGTCGTGGTGTTAGGAGTAACTCCCGACACTCCAATGGACTGTCATGAAAGGTTCCTGACAGCACATGAAGAATTGGTGAGTCAGGGCTGGAGCCCTGACTCGCACTTACTGACGAACCCAGAGGACTCAAGGCGACGGTTTCAGAAGGAGTCTATTTTAAAACTATTCTATAACTCCTATCTGCTTATAAGAAATAAATTAGCTAGTAAAGAGGTCTATTGCTAATTTTACATTTATTAATTTCCATAGGCTGTGATAAACGAACTAAATACCAACATAGAAACCCAAGAAAGTTTATTTGAACACCATAGTATCTTGGTAGACCCAGGGCAAAACCCTTATCGGATTGATAAATTTCTGATGGATCGCCTGCCACATACCAGTCGCAATAAAATTCAGTTAGCCATTGAAAATGGATTTATTATCGTTAACGGACATCCCATAAAAGCCAACTACAAAGTTCGACCTCATGATAAAGTTCAGGTTGTTCTGCCAACTCCTCCACGTACCCACGAACTAGCACCCGAAAATATACCATTAGATATTGTCTACGAAGATGAAGCGCTGATGATTGTACATAAGTCCGCTGGTATGGTCGTGCATCCAGGCCACAATAACTGGACAGGCACCTTGGTTAATGCCCTTATTTACCATTTTGACAACCTTCCTACTGCAGCAAATAATACCGGTAGGCCGGGATTAGTACATCGTATTGACAAGGATACCTCCGGATTATTGGTGATTGCTAAAACAGAAGCAGCGCTGATGGGCTTAGCTAAGCAATTTTATGATCATTCCATCGTAAGGAACTATTATGCTTTGGTATGGGGAGAACCTGAAACAGCAAGTGGTACGGTCGATATTAACTTGGATAGGAGCATTCAAGATAGGCGTATCGTAGCGCCCTATGCCAATCCGGAACAAGGGAAGCGAGCTATTACTCACTATCAGGTTGTAGAAAAGTTACGGTATGTCTCTCTGGTAAAATGTACGCTAGAAACAGGGCGCACCCACCAGATTAGAGCACATATGAAATATATCGGGCATCCTATTTTTGGGGATGCTGCTTACGGAGGATTCCAGATTGTAAAAGGAGAGCAATTTTCTAAGTATAAAGCCTTTGTAGAAAACTGTTTCCAAATCATGCCTCGACAAGCCTTACACGCCTATTCGCTAGGATTTATTCATCCCATCAGTCAAAAAAACATGTATTTTGAAGCACCCCTTCCTTCAGATTTCCAAGCTGTACTAGATAGATGGATCAAATATGTGCATTATCACTAAGGTAGCTAACTGGCTCAAGCGCCAAATTCGAGATCAATTTGGTTTCTCAAAAGCAGAAACCAATGGTGTACTTGTTTTGCTAGGATTGATCATTTGTTTCTTAACGGCGCCACATGGCCTTAAGTGGTACTATCAGCAAACTAGCCCATCCACCCAGGAGGCAGATATTGTATTACTAGATAAGATTTTAGCCGAGCTTAAACAACAACAACTTGCCCCGAACAATCCACCGCAGAAAAAAGGCGTTAATCCTAATTCCCCAGCTAAGTCCTATAAAAAACAAAAAAAGCATGCCACAGATACTCAAATAAAATCTTTTGATATCAACACGGTTGATCGTCAAAAGTTAGAGACACTACCAGGCATCGGCTCAACACGTTCAGCTAGAATCATAAAATATCGGAATAAACTAGGAGGCTTTATCCGACACGAGCAGTATACAGAAGTCTATGGCTTAGATTCATTGTCCATAGCTAGCATGCTCCAATGCACCTACATTTCTTCTAATTTTCAGCCCCGCAAAATAGATATCAATCAGGATGATTTCAAAACTCTGTTAGCACATCCTTACCTATCGTATGAACAAGTACAACGCATTTTTCAATTCCGAAATAAACGAGGTAGGTTTACACGAATAGAAGAGCTACTAGAAAATAATATTCTCGAAAAGGTTACGTTTGAAAAGATGAAGGCTTATCTAACACTATATGTAGAAAAAATGTGAATGCCAGGAGTAACTCCTGGCATCACTGCTAAAACTTATTTTAATTAATACCCCGCCCCTCAAAGGGTGGGGTATCGTTTGGCTTAATTTTAGTTTTGCTTTTTTATTCCCTTATCTTCTTCTGAATTCTCTGATTTTCACTTACGAGTTCCTGTTTTAGGTAAAGCTGTAACCCACACTCTTAAGAAAGATCGTTTTTGTCTTTGCATTTGTGACATTCGTATCATCTCTTGCATATACGCTTTATCTAGTTCTTGTGAGAATCTGCGTGAGTTATTCTGAGTAGGATTCACTGGAAGACTAGTACGATCAGAAATATTATGCATCTGATGCCCGCTTCTCCCTAACGTTAAATCCCCACCAAACCCAAAGTTTTCTAAGGTCCACAATATACTATATAAGTCAGCAACTACCTTTTCATCAAAACTCAGACCACTACTTTTTATGCTTTCCAATAACTCAATTATATTTATATAATGCGGCTTTGAAGCTAAGCCGTTGATTTGATTTTGTAAGATGTTTATCAGTTCACTATTCTCGATCTGTATCTTTCTGCTTAGTATTTCCTGTAATATTACTAGTACCCCTAGTAACTCTAATATACTTTTCGGCTGTTGTATACGGCTATAGAATCTATATAAGTAATTAAATTCTTCAAGTTTACCTAAGCTCTCCATAGCCATATTAAGTGTACGCTCCGCCTCTTCCCGATCTTCTCCCTTTTGGTTGGAGATTTTCCCTATCCAGAATGCTATATCATCAAGATTACGTTTAGTTTCATCCTCAGTAACATTTCTACCCAAAACCATTTCCCTATCCACGACCATTTTCATAGCCTCTAGTATTGTCAATAACCAGACAGCGTTAGGTGCCCGATGTTCCGAATAAGGTGTTGAGTGTATCATCAGTTCATCCACCATACCTACGATGCCGCCTGGCCCTGGCACAATACCAGCCCATTGTACATCTTCCACAATATTAGTCTTTTGTTCACTATCAGCAAGGGGCTGTACTTGATCTGTTTTTTTATATACTTCCTCCAATGTCTTTATGAAACATTCAGGCATAAATCCGTTACTCTTTATATCGCCCATGCGTGGGTCAAATATTGTTTGTCTTTTCAACTTCCATTCGGGACCAATTACATCTGTATCGAGATAAATTAGTAGCACAAATAGCTCTGAGCCAAAAGAGTCTTGGTGGAAACCCTCCTTACCTGATCTATCATCATAATAATTAACACTACAACATATGTTATGAGTTGGTAATATTTCGTTTATTTTGCTCCTCAAATACTCTCCATATCCGGACAATCTAAGCGCTTCGTTGGCTATTCTAATACATTGCCATTGTAGTTCTTCGTTTTTCTTCATCCATTCTGGGAGCGTAATACGTCCTGCAGCTATCCTTTCCTTCTGGCCAGCTGATATGAAGTCGTCTTCCGTAAATCTACCCTGATTATCATAGAAGTTATAATTAACACAAGGTGCTATACCTATATCTGTTTCTTTATTGTAGTTTAGTTTATATCCTTCTGCTAAAAACTCCATTAGTATTTTAAAATCTGTTTGAAATTTTGACTGCTTTTCATCTCCATCCTCTAGCTTGCCTACAAATAGCGGCTCTAATTTTTCACTATTGCTGTCATTAGTTGTATAGTTATACTGCATGATATTGTTATTATTTATTTTATTGGTTTGCAATTTTAGTTAAGTAAATATTAGATTCATACGAGCAGAAAAGTGGTGAAGAAGCTTTGCAGCTATTCCTGCTGCTACAAGCAAACATTATTATTACACACTTAATCGTTAAAAAAAGCTTTATTGCTTTCTTCATTCATTAAGTTGATGCCACAACTCCCTCTTTCTGTACTAGATTGTTGATTTTTTATAGCAACTCCTACTTAATCCCAGTAGTTAGAAGTTTAGATTGACCTTGACTACTCTATCAAAATATTACTCACATCGATAAAATTTTATATTAATAAAATACAAAAAATATAATCTATAAGCAACTAGTTTTTGTAGCATTTATAGCAGCGATTAACAAATAATATTATTTTACTAAAACGTCTTTCTCTGAAATAAGTTTACATGAAAGGACTCGTCCCCACGCCGCCAAAGAACATTACCACCTGCCAAGCAGGGGGCTTTTTGAGTTACAGTAAATTAAGTTACTATTTAGCAATAAACTTGCTAGCGGATTATTATAGGGACTATGTATCATACAGGTGTTTTATTCAAGTTTAGGTATTACCTTAGCTTAGAAGACAACCTACTTTTCAACTACGCTTCAACTATGCTTTATTTCCGTCCGCATCATTTTTTATGTACCCTGGGATTTCAAGGTTTGGGGTATTCCCCTGCTTTTGTAGAAAATTATAAGGATATCGTAACACAACTACTAGCACCTAATGGTGATGAAGTTATCATACAAGTAGTTAAACATACGGATTCCATCTGTAGTCCATGCCCTCATAAGCGAGAACAGTTATGTAAATATCAGGCAAAAATAGATAGGCTAGATCACGCACATGGTCAGGCACTAGGCATTCGAGTTGGAGATAAAATCACCTGGGGACAGGCTAAAGAAAGGATTGCTCAACATATATCTATAAAAGTCTTTCATGAAATTTGTTCTTCTTGTTCATGGAAAAGCTTAGGCGTGTGTGAGCAAGCATTGACCAATCTACATAATCGATAGACTTATTCTGAACCCGTCGTCTTGAATCCCCTGAGTTCGTCAGTAAGTACGAGTCAGGGCTCCAGCCCTGACACCACACTCCGGTTTCTCACAAATTTCTTCCTGCTCAGAAAACACAATCCTTGGTTTCAGAAAAAGTCTAATGTAAGGCTAAGGAAAAATCTGTAAATGCTTAGAATAAGAGGCTTCGCCAGGGCAATTCAGTGATCAACTATAACGTCCTGCTAGATACAAATCCTAGTTATTAAGGAGCAACTATTTATTAATTGGCATTCTGTGAAAAGTATATGTACCAAGGGCGGGACTCGAACCCGCACGGACAAAATCGTCCACAAGATTTTAAGTCTTGCGTGTCTACCTATTCCACCACCTTGGCATAACCTTAGGTTTAAATTATTGAACCTACTAGTTTTTTAAGCTCTATTGCTTGATCTTCCTGGATTGCTTCGGCTTCGCCTCGCAATGACGGTAGTGTGCGTGACTGTCATTGCGAGCTCACGTAGTGAGCGTGGCAATCCAAGAACTTTTTCCTTGGTGTCAGGGCTGGGCCCTGACACCACTAGAGCGAGAAACGGGATTCGAACCCGCGACCCCGACCTTGGCAAGGTCGTGCTCTACCAACTGAGCTATTCTCGCGTAATAAAACGTAATAAAAAACTTGTATCAGTAAACTTCTTCAAATTTAAAGAACCCGGTAAAGTTAACAAGTAAATAGCAACGATAAAAACAAAATCTACTTAAAATAATTTGGTCAATGAAGATAAAAGATAACCAGGTCATTGATTAAGAGATATATTTCCCCATCCATAACCGTGTATTATACTTGATTAGACATTTATAGTACGAACAAAAAAATTAGATTATAATATTTTTAAAGCTTATATATGTTTTGAAATAGCTTAAATAACTTAGCATACACGCGATCAACTAGTTAGCAGGCTTGAAGCAATTATAAACAAAAAATACACCAAGTAATTAGCGCTATTGCCACATTAAGTTTTGTTCGCTTAATTGTGCTTTTTAAATACTAAAACTATAAATTAAACCCAATGATACCTAAACTCGATAAACTGGATTATAGCATATTAATCAATATCCAGAATAACGCTAAAATTACCAATCTCCAGTTGTCTGAGACAATAGGCTTATCTCCTGCCTCTACACTAGAACGAGTTAAAAGATTAGAAACGCAAGGTATCATTAAAAGCTATCATGCTCAGTTAGATAGATATAAACTCGCAATCCATTTAAATCTATGGTTACAGATTTGTTTGCATGATCTAGCACAAGAAACCATCAAAAATTTCAAGCAGGCTCTTGACCAGTTACCTGAAGTAGTAGCCTGTTATCAAGTGGTAGGAGAAGTAGATTTTTTATTGAGTGTACTTACTACTGATATGATTGCGTATCAAAATATACTGGTAAACAAATTAAGTGGGATTAAGTCTATTAAATCAATTAAAACGATGATTGTGTTATCTACACTTAAAGAGACTGGCATTCCGATTATCCCATTAGGTCATTTTTAGAAGTTATTGGCAATATCATGTAGGAGTTTAAGCTAGCAGCGAATCTCCAACCAAACATCAATTATTTATATGGCTAATAGAATACAATATGATTACCAGCCAGGCAATTTTAAAAACGCAGATCCCACCAAATATCAACTTGCCGATTTAAAAGCAGAAGAAGTACTCATCAACATAGGCCCTCAACATCCTGCAACACATGGGATACTACGTTTAGAAGTTATTTTAGATGGAGAAATTGTTGTAGATGTTGTTCCGCATCTGGGATATTTACACCGCTGCTTTGAAAAACATGCTGCCACATTACCTTATAACCAGATCATTCCATATGTAGATAGGATGGATTATTTGGCAGCCATGAATTCAGAACATGCTTTTGCCATGGGCGTAGAACGGATGTTAGGGCTAGATGGGAAATTATCCCCCCGGGTAGAATATATTCGCGTGTTAGTAGCAGAATTTAATCGGTTAGCTTCTCATTTTATGGCAATTGGCACATATGGAATAGACCTGGGTGTTTTTACAGCCTTCCTATGGCTGATGCGAGATCGCGAGTATATCTTGAGGTTATTAGAATGGGTGTCTGGTGCACGCATGCTATACAACTACATATGGATTGGCGGATTATATTATGATTTACCAGTAGGATTTGAAGAACGCTGTAGTGAGTTTATTCGATACCTAAAACCCAAGATTAAAGAAATTGAACGATTTCTCATAGAAAACACTTTATTCATACAACGTACTGCAAAGGTAGGCGTGCTTCCCTTAGCAACCGCCATCAACCATGGTGTTTCTGGACCTGTGCTCAGGGCTTCTGGACTTAGATTTGACTTAAGACGAGTAGATGGATATTCGATTTATCCTGAATTATCTTTTGATATCCCTATAGGCCAAGGATTAGTAGGACAACTCGGAGATTGCTGGGATAGGACATGGGTCAGGGTTCAAGAATGCAAAGAATCTATTAAAATAGCTGAGCAGTGCTTGGAACGCCTAACGACTGACCTCAAGCGTACACCTGACTTTGATCCACAAAAGATGGTGCCTAAAAAAATCCGTACCCACGCACAAGACTTGTATACTAGAGCTGAAAATCCACGAGGAGAATTAGGATTTTTCTTTAGAGCCACTGACCATGGGGATAAACCTTTCAGATGCAAAGCACGATCGTCCAGCTTCGCCAACCTTTCGGTAGTTCCCAGTATAGCGAAAGGCCAACCACTAGCAGACTTAATAGCGATTATAGGGTCTATAGATATTGTATTAGGAGAGATAGATCGGTAGTTAATTGGGTGTCAGGAATTAGTTTCTTACATCACATCTAAAGTAGTGTCAAGTGTCAGGGCTGGAGCCTTGACACCACGGAATTAGGCTAGAAAATCAAATATTTTTTGTTTCACAACAAGTCTAATATCTTAAATTAACTTCAAAAGACTTAAACACATGCCATTCAGTAATCTTAGTGCGCTTAAAGATTTTTTAGATCAGCAACTGATTCGCTATAACGCTCCTGATTTTATTGAAGAGGATCCTATTGTATTACCTCATGCGTATACTAATCCTCTAGATATTGAAATAGCCGCTTTCTTTGCAGCCATTTTAGCGTGGGGCAAGAGAAAAACAATTATTCTTAAAGGCAAACAGCTCTTCAGCATGATGGATGATGCACCTTATGACTTTATCATGAACCATCGACCAAAAGATTTAGATCCCTTTTTAAACTTTAAGCACCGTACTTTTAATGCTACGGATACGCTATATTTCATTCAGTTTTTGCGCCAACACTACCAACAACACAACACCTTAGAAACAACCTTTATAACCGACTTATCTGCCCAAGCACCTACCGTAGAAGCGGGACTCGTACACTTTCATCAACTATTTTTTAGTTTACCAAATGCTCCTATTCGTACACGAAAGCATGTGGCTACACCTGCACGCAATGCAGCTTGTAAACGGCTGAATATGTTTTTACGCTGGATGGTAAGATCCGATAACCAAGGTGTAGACTTCGGTATATGGAAACGGATTAAACCACATCAACTCATCTGCCCTTGTGATGTACATGTATCGCAAGTAAGCAGAAAATTAGGGCTGATGCAACGCCCTTATACAGATTGGCAAGCTGCCTTAGAACTTACCCAAAACCTGAGACTATTTTGCCCCGAAGATCCTGTAAAATATGATTTTGCTCTTTTTGGATTGGGTAGATATGGAACAATTCAGTGAGTGTCAGGGCTGGAGCCCTGACACCACACAAAAGATGGCTTTTAACAACTCATCAAATTTTCATCTCCTAGAAAGGATACCCTAGCCCAAACTGAATAGTAGGTGGAGCAATTGTTTCAGGAAAAAATCTAGCTCCTACCGGAAGTCCTGGATCATATAGCTTAAAGCCCACATCTAACCGTAATACCAAGAAATTAAAATTTAAACGAATTCCAACCCCTGTACCTATAGCAATTTCCTTATAGAATCGATTTAGTTCAAAGTCTTCACCTTGTCTCTCTGTTTTATGTAACATCCAGACGTTACCCATATCTACAAAAACTGCACCTTCTATGAAACCAATCAACTGTTGCCTTATTTCTGCATTAGCTTGCAAAATAAATTCACCAGATCTCTCTTCAAAAAACTGATTTTGGCTAGTATCTTTATTCGGAGAAGATCCGGGACCTAAACTTCTAGAACCCCAAGCTCTTATACTATTGGGTCCTCCTACAAAAAAATATTTATCGGCTGGTGCAGCTTTTTCAATACTATATGGATATAGAATACCTGTGTTTACATGATAAGCAAAAATAGTTCCTTCTTGTATAGGTATATGCTGATTATAGGCTATGCTACATTTTAAGTACCTATAATAGGTAAGTTGCGAACCAAACAATTTTTTAAAATCGATCAAATTTTGCAAGCTACCACCACTTTCCAGCAGTAATTCTCCTAAATATAGATAGCGACTTTTCTGTTCTTCCGAACTTCTAAAATTTACTTTTATAGCTGAACTAGTAAGTAGTGAATACTTATAACGTTTATAAGGATCATCATACTCACTTTTTCTCTTATCAAAGTCTTCTTTAAGGTGCTCTTTATATTTTTCAGACAACTTATAATCTCTCAAGCTAACACTAAGCGGAATAAGTTCATAAGTAGTATGAATATTAGGCTGCCATTCGTAAGAAATCAAAGTTTTAAAATCTTGACTCCAATAGTTAGGCTGGTTCCCAACTGTATAATTTAAGCTTACTTTAGTATGAGGTCTATAAGCATCCAACCTAGTACGGATCGACCTTGGTAAGGGCACCAAAAATTGTGGCAAATTTAATTCTAAGCCTAAACCAGCATTTTGTTCATTATATATCTTCTGTTGATCCGTAGACAGCGAACCAATTTCCGCACTGAACTGTGTTTTTAATATAAGCAATTCCAGTTTTTTTAATAAATTTCTGCTTTTAAACGAAAGTTCATAAAAAGGAATAGTAGATGAGCTTGTAAATTTTGTACCTACTTCTTGTTCAAGCTGGAACTTATCGAGCAAACTGATATGTATATGAGTTCTTAAACGAGTTTCATCTAATATATCATAGCTTACATGTATATCTTTAAATATACCTAAGTTCGTTAATCGTTTTTGAACCTCAATAATATCTCGTTTTCTATAAAGTTGCCCTTGTCGTAAAGGTATTTTATTAGTTATTACATGCGGTTTAAAGTGCTGACTTATATTGTGAAAAGTAATCCCGCCTTTTGTAGTTACATCCTCAGTATGTAGCTCTAAATGCCTGCTCGATATAGAGAATTCGATGCTATCTAACTGATAAATTTGATGTGATTGGCGATCTATAGGCAATGAAACAACTGTTTCTATGGTAATAGAAGAGTCATTGGCTGTAGTATCTACATTAAAAGCAATATACTGTTTATTAAATCCCCAATAACCATTGTTAACAAGCAAATCATAGATTCTTTCTCTTTCAGCAATTAATACATCCTGATCATACCGAGTTTTTTTCTTTAACAAGCTTTGTTGTTCATAGGGTTGTAAAAGCTCCTCTAGTGCTAAATCTGACGAACGAAGGATCATATCTTTTACAATAAAAGGTTGATTCTCTGTTATTTTATAAATGACATATACTTTTTTGTCCTTAATCTTTAATCTGCTACCTACATGAGCATTGAAAAACCCTTTCGTATGTAAATATTGTAAGAGATTGTTCTCGGTTGAAAGGCGCTTCTGTGGGGTATATATAGCAGGTGGTTCACCATTTCGCATCAAGAAATTACCATTTTTAAGTAATGATTCATAATGTTCCAGTTTCTTTTTCTTGGCTTGTCGTAGCTCTTCGAACAGTTTAGGCTGATTGGCTGCAGCAGCTAATTTCTGATTATAGCTTAACTCTACCCGTTTATACTGTTTTTTAATAGCTTTTTTATTAAAATTGCGTCTGCCTAATTCATAAATCCATAACCGAACAGGCATTCCTAAAACTTTGCGATTCGTATGCTGTAAATAATAAGGCTCTAATTCTCTGTTTTTAATTTTTTTATTACCCACAGCGTATTGATCTGCAAGTAAATATTCATTTTTTTGCAAGTATTGAGTACCCAAACAGCTTTGTAACAACAAGTTGCTACAGATTATGGTATATAAATAAAATCTATGTCTCACTTTCAAGTTTATAAAAATTTATCTAACGCAACGATAAAGTTCATCAAAAGTCTGCGTTTAAAGAAATATAGGTTGCAAGAAAATAGCTTTGTTCTTGAAGGCGAAAAAAATGTAACACAATTATTAACAGCCGACTACCACATCAAGATGGTAGTATGCACAACACCTTTTTTTAATTTACATACCCACCTGCTAGCAAAACAAGAAATAGAAGTTTTTCAGGTAGATGAAAAAACTTTAAGTTCTTTAGGAACTTTTCAAGCAAACAATGCGGCTTTAGCCGTAGCCACTATCCCAAGCAATAAGCCTTTTGAATTAAGTAAGCGTCCATATAGTTTGGTATTAGATGATATTAACGATCCTGGCAACTTAGGTACCATCATTCGAATCGCAGACTGGTATAATATGGGCGGGATCATTTGTTCTAGCCATACTGTGGAGCTTTATAATCCAAAAGTTTTACATGCAAGCATGGGTTCTTTTATGCGTGTAAACGTATATTATACAGACCTATCTGCCTACCTAGCACAAACCGAATTGCCTGTCATAGGCGCCTTTACGAACGGACAAAACATACATGATCCACAGACAACCTGGCCTTCCACAGGCCTTATTGTGATTGGAAATGAAGCACACGGTATTAGTCAACAACTTATACCCTATATCCATCAAAAAATTAGCATTCCTAGGTATGGACATGCAGAATCATTGAATGCAGCCGTAGCTACCGCGGTAATATGTGATAACTTTAGTAGAGTTATTAGTCGTGGCATCAATTTTATACAAAAATAAATTCATTCTATTTTGCCTTGTCACACTGGATCCCCGCCAGATTCACCCACAACCTTAAACAAAGGTACGGTCCGGGGATGACAAATTATGGAGCACTTTTGCTAGATAGAAGTTCTCAATCAGCAAACCTTATTTACATTATGAAAAAGGCTTATTCTTTTAATCAGGATCAATGCCTCTTATTCAATTTGGATCGTATAAGGCAGCCAGGCTTGCACTCCTTGTCTGTTAGCTAAATCTTGGATGCTTTTCAGCATCACGTAGTAAGGCTGTACTGCATAACTTTCTAAGACCTGATAATTCTCCTTATCAAACCAGCGAATAATTAGGTCTCTGAGCCAATTTGTCCTATGTTTAGGCCAATAATCCACTTGATAAGATTCGTCTAAATTTGCTAACAATGCAGCTTTCTTGATCGCATCTTCTAATCCACCTAACTCATCTACCAGTTTGTGTTCTTTAGCCAAACTACCTGACCATACCCTTCCTTCTGCTATCCGAGCTATTTCTGTTTTTTGCATCTGCCGACCCGTAGCAACTCGATCCAAAAAGTTTTCATATCCTTGCTCGATATGCCTTTGTATAATACGCTTCTCATCTGGAGTCAGCGATCGAGTAGGACTAAACATATCTGCTGATGGAGCTGTTTTTACTACATCTCCATGAATTCCTAGTTTATTTTTAAGCAAAGCATGTACATCAAAATATAGCCCAAAGATTCCAATAGAACCTGTTATCGTACCAGGATGGGCTAATATATAGTTACAGGCTGCAGCCAGATAATATCCTCCAGAGGCAGCCACATCCGACATAGAAGCTACCACAGGTTTGTGGGCTCTTGTTATCATTATTTCCTTCCACATCGTATCAGAAGCTAGTGCACTTCCACCGGGGGAATTAATTCTGATTACAATTGCTTTCACATGGGGATTCTCCCGCAACTCTTTAAGATTTTTTATAAAACTCTTAGCTGTAATATGATTAGGACCTATTTCTTCGTCTACAATAGTGCCTGTAGCTACTAATACTGCTATTTTTTCTTTAGTTGGGTTAGAACGTGCGTGCTTATTTTGATATACATCAAAATCTATATAGGCTATTTTAGCATTGGGTTCTAAATTCAACTTATTTTTTAGTAAAGCCTCTACATCATTCAAGTATCCCAAACAGGTAACTAATTGAGCTTTGGTCGCTTCTTGTGGCCCCGTAACCGAGAGGTCATTTGCCATTTGTTTAAGCGCATATGGGGGTATATTTCTAGCTACGGCTAAAGTTTCAATGAGATGATCGTAGATACTATTTAGTAGTACCTGATTTTGTTCTTTACTAGCCTCACTCATCCCATACTTCATAAAAGGTTCCACTGCACTCTTATATCGACCTACACGAAATATTTGAGGGGTAATTTCTAGCTTGTCAAATAGTCCTTTATAAAATAACACGGACATATTCAGACCCATAAAAACAAAGCTTCCTGCAGGGTGCAATACAATGTCATCGGCCAAAGAAGCTAAATAATAAGTTTTGGAAGTATAAGTTTCTCCATAAGCAACGATAAATTTGCCGGATTTCTTAAACGCTTCTAAACTATTTCTTAGTTCAGCCAAGTTAGCCCAACCTGATAATATTTGTCCCAACTCTAGGTAAATACCTGCTATTCGATCATCTGCTTGCGCCATTTGAATAGCTTTTTTAACCGCCAACAGGTCAATTTCATGCGCCCTACTTTTGCCCAAAATATCTAAAAAGGGCACGGGCATTTCCTCTACCAACTGACCATGAAGAGATATACGTAAAATTGTTTTGGGAGTTAATTTTGAAGAAATATTAGATCGCTGTTGTTCTATTAGCAATACAACACCCAAAGCAATCCCTACAGTTATTACACCACCTAATATCGTACCTAAGGCAATAATAAAAATTTTCTTAAAAAATCGTTTCATAAAAGTTATAAAAGGTGAATATACCAATTCTAACCATAGAAGCCAACTTTTACATGCATTTAAAATCACATGATAGCTAAATGACCTTTAATATTAGAGTTCTTGCATAACCAAGAATTGAGTTCGCTGGGCAGGAAGCAATTTGCGAGAAATCGGAGTTGTGGTGGTGGGAAAAGTTCCTGACAACACATGAGGATAGTAGTGTCAGGGCTGGAGCCCTGACATCACTATCCACAAATTCTTATTTCACACACTATTTGAACGTCTACGATGGGTAGGTTTAGGTTGGGATTCAGTGTTAGGTTCATATCTACAAAGTGGACAAAAATTCATGTCTTTTTTTTGCATTTTTTTATGACATTTATCGCAAATAAGCTTTTTACACTGTTGACACTCGTGACTTAAATCATTGGCCAATATGCCTTCTTCGAAACATACTGGACAGGCTTCTACCTCTTTATCCGCTTGAGCGCTAGCATCAGGTTTGGCATTTGACTTATCGTCCGTGTTTGCTGCTTTATCTACTTTAGGCTTTTTCACCTTATCCTTATTAAGTATATCTTGTTTATTTAATCCACAACCTGTACAAACTTCATAGGGTCTAGTATTTGCATACCCACAGCTTGCACAAATCCAATTCCTCCTAGCAGTAGCAGAGTCAGTAGGTTGCGTAGTATTAGTACTAGTAGGATCAACCTTTAAATTAGCAGCACTTTTCGACTTATTTAAAAGCGGCCTACTTTTAACATCCTTGGCTGAATTGCAACTTAGTAGTGTAGGAAATGTAAGTGAGGTCATTATAACCGTTGCGAGAAATGCGATGTTTCTCGGTCTTTGTATTTTAGCGTGTCCCATAACTTTCTGATTTAAATGTTAGAAAAACTTGCTACTTCTTACAACACCTCGATATATAGAATTTAATACTTTTTTACCACAGTTGGTAGCATATCCTCATATTTATTTTGTAACTATCTCTAAATCAGGAAATTCGCAGAATCCAAGAAAAATCTTGAAGGGGGATAAAAAATGTCTAATAAACTGTCGCTCGGCTGTGCCGAGTGACAGCTATTTTTGCTCGGTTATACCGAGCAATTATTCCGGTATAAAAAAATTATTTTCGATGATGTTTAAGCCCTAACTTCCTAAAATTGGATACATGCTGATCAAGTGAATATTCGTTACTCGGCACAGCCGAGCGATTGATTAGGGGGAAATATAAATGACAAGTGTATGATTGGAGTAAAATAAAAAAGGAAGCTCATTTAAGAACTTCCTTTTTACAGTTGACAGGACTTAATACCTGTTAAACCATTATTATTAAGCTTTTTTAGTCCACTTCACTACTTTCTCTTTTGCAGATTCAATAGCCTTGCCATCTTTTTCAATGCTAATGGTAAATTTAACAGAGTTAACAGAAGCGCTAGTATTCTCTACTTCAAGTGATAGATCTTTTGCACCATCCTTTTTAAGTTCTGTTATTCCAGCATCTTTTAATGTTTGGCCTTCTTGTTTAATTTTTACTTTTGCAATTTCTTTTGCATCTGTTTCCGCATTATTATAATCGTCGCCTTTAAACATCTCTGCCTTAACAACTTTAATTTTATAATCCTCTACTTTCACATCTCCTCCTTCAGCTTTTAAAGTAACTTTTATTGCTTCACCTTTTTTTGTTTCATCAGTGAATGTTACCTTAAGGAATTCCTTTGCATCTTTATCTTTATCACAACCACATGAAACAACACTAAAGATCGCTGCTAACCCTACTAGCTTAGTGAACATGTTCACATTTTTCATTTTTTTTATTATATTAGTCATATTGATTAAATTTTATAATTGGCTTTAAGTATCCTTTAGACGGTCATCTAAAATATACCTTAAAGCAGGTTTTACTTAAAAATATAAATTTGAAACATTGCAAATTAACAACCTATTAAGCAGCTTACCAAATATTTTAGCATATTTTTTTCTGCTTATTTGGTAAATGATTTATCAAGCACAAATCTAGAATAAAAGATTAAAATCAACAAACTAAATTTTAATTTTTTACTAAGAGGAGGGCGAAATGGCTTACTCCACACTTTAGAGTTCTTGCATAACCAAGAATTGGGTTTGCTGGGCAGGAAGGAATTTGTGAGAAAACGGAGTGTGGTGTCAGGAGTTTCCTCCTGACACTCAAATGTGAGGATTTTGGTGTCAGGGCTGGGGCCCTGACACACACTTACTGACGAACCTAGGGGACTCAAGGCGACGGTTATACAAGAACTCTTTTTTAATACTAGATGTGATGTCAGGAACTAATCCTGACATCACCTTATAAACTCACCTTACTCAACTAGTAGATTATATTAATTTACCAAACTTGACCTTTAATTTGACCAGGTTATAAGGGTAATACTTTGCCTATAAGCTGGGAAAATGTAAAAAAAACCGCCTTGTATAAAAAGGCGTTAAAAAATTTGCAAGCAGGAGCGGCCAGGCCGGAGATCAGAGGTCCCTGCCCCCTCGTGTTTAGTATCGGATGGTTGCAATATAGATAATGACAGGGTAAATTTGGGGATAGCATATATAAAATCACGAGGATGGTATGGAGATAACATTACATAAGCTTGCTAGGACAACACCAGCAATAAGGAAAGAGATACAGCAGAGCAAACTAACCTATAAAGAACTGGCTAGGAAGTTTGGGGTGAGTGTAGCTACAATATACCGGTGGAAGAGAAGAGACAATGTTCATGACAGGAGCCATGCACGGAAGAATCTTCTATCTTCTTTAAGCTCAATCCAGGAGCATATAGTTGTAGAATTAAGGAAGACGTTAGGCTTATCTTTAGATGATGTAACAGAGGTTATGAGAAGGTGTATCAACCCTGAGTTAACCAGGAGTTCGATATACAGAGCAATGAAGCGCTGTGGGGTAGCTAAGCGCCCGCAAGAGGTTGGCTTAGCTACCTGGCAATGTTTTGAAGAGACAACCGAACCTGGTTATATTCATATGGATGTGAAATACCTTACTAAACTTGGTGGTAAACGATCCTATGTTTATGTAGCTATTGACAGGCTAACAAGATATGTATATGTTGAAGTCCTCTATAACTTAGAGTCACAAACAGCGGCAGATTTTGTGGAGAGATTCGTAGTTTTCTTTCCTTATAAGGTTAAAAAGCTTATTACTGATAACGGATTTGAATGGACCGATAGATGTGCTGGCGGTATTAAAGATCAGGCTACTGGTACACATCCTATGGATGTTGTCTGTAATAAACATGATATTAAACATAAACTGACTAAAATTCGTAGGCCTCAGACAAATGGGATGGTCGAAAGGTTCAATAGAAGGATTAATGAAGCTATAGAGCAAAAGGCCAAAATAGATAAAAATTCAGGCAGAAACTCTTTTTACACGCATGAAGAACGAAATGAGTTTATTAAGAAGTTTGTCAATAATTATAATAACACCAGGTTGAGGTGCTTAAATTATAATACACCTGTCATTATGTTATATGGCAATCATGCGGAATATAACACCTACGCAGGGGTGACATTCGCAGTGTTGGGGTGTTTTCGCAGGTCTGGCCGCTAAACTGTGGAGGGTGAAAATTTTAGCCTTTTTATGCACAGCGGAGACTTTTTTGGTTACTTTTTTCATGGTTGGAAAAAAGTAACGCCCGCCGCAGGCGAAACCTGATTCAAAGAAATAAGGTTCAACTAGAAAGATTTTATTTCACGACTTAACAAGTGATAAATTTGCCTGGGCTCTAACTCAATTGCGTAACATGAGTGAATAAAGATAAAATGTTTTTGTGGAGGAAACTCGGACCTAGCTAATCTAAAATTACCAAGCCCCTAACTTTCGACACTTGTGGGGTTGCCTTCTGCTACTAAAAACAATTAAAACGCATTAAATACGAGAATTTTAACAACTAGCAACTTGATTTATATATGCAAGGATAGCTTCTAAATCATTTGGATGAAACCACTGTATATCTGTTTGTTTTCTAAACCAAGTAAGCTGTCTTTTAGCATATCTCCTTGTATTTCTCTTAATTAAGCTAATCGCTTCCTCCAAGCTATATTGGTTGTCTAGATAACCGAATAACTCTTGGTAACCGACGGTTTGTAGTGCATGAACTGTCTTGTAAGGATAGAGTGCTGTCACTTCTTCTAAGAGACCTTGTTCTACCATCTGGTCTACTCGCTCGTCAATACGCTCATAAAGCAGCTTTCGATCCAGGTCTAGGCCTATTTTTATAATTTTAAAAGGCCTAACATTACTTGGATTGTTTCGCAACCTATATGCAGAATAAGTTTTGCCAGTAGCTAGGCAAATTTCTAAGGCTCGTACAATTCTTTGTGGATTATTTAAATCTACTACCTGATAATATGCAGGGTCATATCTAGCCAACTCTTGTCTAAGAACCTCTATTCCCTCTTGTTGCAGACGTTGGTTCAAGCATGCTCTTAGCGCTATAGGTATATCTGGCATTGCGTCAAGGCCTTCACATACGGCCTGAACATATAAACTAGAACCTCCTGTAAGTATCAGGCTCTGATGCTTATTAAATAAATGATTGATCAACTCCAATGCTTCTTGCCCAAACTTACCGGCACTATAAAAAGTATCGATCGGAAAACAATCAATAAAATGGTGTACCACTTGATGACGTTGCTCCATAGTAGGCTGCGCTGTACCTATGCGCATTCCCTGATAATATTGTCGTGAATCTGCAGAGACAATTTCAGTTTGGAAATATTTGGCTATTTGTATACAAAGGTCTGTTTTGCCTACCGCTGTGGGCCCCACTACTACAATAAGACATCTATTAGGTAATTGTTTTATTTTCATATTTGTAAATTTATGTATATTTGCTAAATATTAGTTTTATTGCTTCCCAAGCTTTTGATTATAAAGGCATCAAGCATAAGGATTGATATCGGTTCTACAAACTAGATATAAAACAAATTAAGGGCCTATAGCTCAGCTGGTTAGAGCACCTGACTCATAATCAGGTGGTCCCAGGTTCAAGTCCTGGTGGGCCCACATTAGACTTCTTCTGAAACCAAGGATTGGGTTTTCTGAGCAGGAAGAAATTTGTGAGAAACCGGAGTTTACTTTTAGTAAATAAATATGAAGAACCAATTACTGACGAACTCAGGGGATTCAAGACGATGGTTTTCAGAACAAGTCTATTGTTATCCAAACTTATCTTTTCATAGAGTTGCCAGACAAATAATATGGAGCCACGTAAAGCAATACTAATTAATAATTCTACTCAGCCTACAAATAAAAAAACCTATTTAGTTTGGGTTTCTTTTGTAGTTGGCATGTGTGCCATGGGTATCGAAATGGCTACTGCTAGATTATTGACTCCTTATTTTGGCAACTCTTTATATACTTGGACTAGCCTTATCGGTACCATTATGCTATGCCTAACGATGGGGTATTATCTAGGTGGTTATATGGCTGACAAATATCAAAGCAGAAAATTACTATATAGCCTACTCTTAGGGGCAGGTATATACTTTAGTTTAATGCCCTTTTGGGCAGCTTATTTTCTTAAACCCATGCTCTCTTGGGTTGCCACACACTCTTTAAGTCTTTTCTTTATTTCCTTGATTGCCACATTGCTATTATTAGGGATGCCTTTTATCCTTGTAGGCATGATAACACCTTATATAATCCGATTAAATTCCTATCAACAAGAAAAATTAGGCCGAGTTACAGGTAAAATAGCTGCTTACTCCACTTTAGGGAGTATTCTAGGAACTTTTATTCCCATTTTTTTAGCTATTCCCTTTTATGGAACAACAAGAACTATTTTGTATTTCGGGCTTTTACTAATAGCTACCGCTATCATCGGATTAGGTAATCGTATACTAAAAAAAATCAAATGACTAGTATCAAATTTTAACACATTCATTTAAACCATATCTAATACCTATTATTAAACATCTAGCCATGATTTCTACTAAACGTATACAAAACCCTTTGTTACTGACTGCTTTTGTAGGCGGTATGAGCATTATGTCTATTGAAATGGCTATATCTAGGTTATTGGCTCCATATTTTGGGACTTCCTTGTTAGTCTGGACAAATATTTTAGGAGTAATTATGATAGCCTTAAGCATTGGATATTATGTAGGTGGCCGTATAGCTGACAAATACCCTAGCGAAAATGCTTTTTATAAACTAGTGCTCACTACAGCTATCTATATAGCTTCCATTCCGTTTGGAATTATACCACTTACCAGACTAGCTTTCCGGAGTATTGAGCAAGCTTTCAATACCTATTCAATTGGTTTGATCATATTAGCTTTAGGCCTGATGGTCGTTTTTCTAGCTCTACCATTTGTAGCATTAGGAATGTTTACTCCCTATGTGGTTAAGCTCAAATCACAACAATCTAATGCAGTAGGCAATTTGGCTGGTCAAGTTTTTACTTGGTCCAATATAGGCAGCATTTTAGGAACTTTTTTACCCACACTTTTGACAATCCCCCTGATAGGGACTTCAAGAAGTATACTCTTATTCGCAACTTTATTAATGCTAGTGGGTATCCTAGGACTTAAAAAGTGGTTTTTACTTCTATTACCTTTGGGAACAATTTTATTGACTACTTTCCCATTTAGAATTAAACCTGAAAAAGGATTGGTGTATGACACTGAATCTGTGTATAACTATATCCAAGTACTCAAAGAAAAGGGCCTAACTATTTTAAGACTTAATGAGGGCCATGCGGAGCATTCTGTATATAAGCCAGACAGCTATATTTTTAATGGAGAATGGGATTATTGCCTTCTGTTAGGGCTCTTGAATCAAGGCAAAAGCATATTGAGTATTGGGCTAGCAGGCGGTACTACTGTCAGACAATATACCCATTTTATACCTGGTTCTCAAGCTGATGGAGTTGAAATAGACCCTGCTATTATAGAAGTAGGTAAAGCGTATTTTGGGTTAGGAGATATACCTGATTTAAAAACTATTGCTCAAGACGGTAGATTGTATTTAACAACCACCTCTAAGTCGTATGACAACATCTTTATAGATGCCTATAAACAGCCTTACATTCCTTTTCATTTCACTACACAAGAGTTTTTTAAAGAAGTGAAACGCCATCTGAACCATCGCGGCATGGTTGGTATTAATGTAGGAAGTACACAACCCAATTCACCCGTATTATTGATGATTCAAAATACGATGAAATCAGTTTTTAAATACGTATACAGAGTTAAAGTACGAGGAAGTTTAAATTATTTAGTTTGGGCAACTGACTATGATTTTAACCTTGATACAATAGAATTGGATGCAAATCAAGAAGGATTAAATCCCTTAATTAAGTATATCCAAATGTATTATCAGCACATCAAATACGATCCTCATTGTCTTGTATTGACTGACGATATAGCGCCTATAGAATTGTATACTGAAAAGATGATTATAGATTTTGCCAATAAATTAGTTAAATAACCCAAGTTGCTAGTTAAAACGCACATGAGAAAGAAACTTCCCACTAGCAATCATGAAAATTTCTCATTTACACATCTAACAACTACTCAGCACCTTGAAAAAGTTTGATAGTTTTAACTCATATTCTTAGCCTAATTTAAAAAAATTTTATTGTTTAGCGATCACTAGTTAAGCTCCCAAATTAATTTAATAAAGTTTCTAACGTGATCGCATTTAACCTAGCATGGCCAACTATTAAAATAGTTGATATCATTGATATCTTACTCGTTAGTCTACTACTTTACCAACTATATAAGCTGGTCAAAGGGAGTGCTGCCATTAAAATTATTCTAGGAGCTTTGATACTCTATTTAATTGCTTGGATAGCGCATCGATCCAATATGCAGTTGCTTAGTTATTTATTAGGCCAACTGAGTGGAGTAACTGTATTGGCAACGATTATTCTTTTCCAATATGAGATCAGAAAGTTTCTCTCTACCCTAGGTGGAATATTCTTTTGGGGTAACAAGCAACTATCTATACGAATTCCTGGATGGAAAAAAAAGACTGATTTAGCTTTCAATATTACTGCCATTGTGGAAGCTTCTAAAATGCTAGGAGGTAGTAATACAGGGGGACTTATTGTTCTTTCTAATAATGAAGATCTAAAATTTTATATTGAATCTGGAGATTTACTACATGCATATGTCTCTAAAAGGTTATTATTAGCGATACTTCATCGAGAGAGCCCGTTACACGATGGAGCCGTCATCATTTACCAATCTAAAATCGTAGCAGCTCGTTGTATTTTACCGGTCACTGAAAAACAGAATTTGCCTGCACAATTTGGACTTAGACATCGGGCAGCTATTGGGATGTCCGAGGTAACTGATACGTTGGTGGTAGTTATTTCAGAAGAAACAGGTCAGATTTCAGTAGCACAGAATGGCATATTACAGCACAACTTATCCGTACAAGAGCTACGTATCGCAATCAATGAATATTTGCGGGGTGAATAAAGTTTGTCTGGTTTTATGAACTAAGGTACTCAGATTCACACAGGTATTATTATATTTGTTAATTAAATAATTAAATCTGTTTTACCCCTTTAGTACATGAGAAAAATATCATTTAGACAAGCCCTACAAGAGGCTATGTCGGAAGAAATGCGTAGAGATAATCAGGTCTTCTTGATGGGCGAAGAAGTGGCCGCATACAATGGGGCTTATAAAGTGAGCCAAGGGATGTTGGCAGAGTTTGGTGCTCAAAGGATTATAGATACGCCCATCTCAGAATTAGGATTTGCTGGACTGGGAGTCGGTGCAGCAATGAATGGATTACGGCCTATTATAGAATTTATGACCTTTAATTTCTCTTTAGTAGCCATAGACCAAGTTATCAACTCAGCCGCCAAGATGATGTCGATGTCAGGCGGACAATTTCCAGTACCCATCGTATTTAGAGGCCCTACCGGCAATGCAGGTATGCTTAGCTCTCAACATTCTCAAAATTTTGAGAATTGGTATGCAAATTGCCCTGGATTAAAAGTTCTTGTCCCCTCTAACCCATATGATGCTAAAGGTTTGCTTAAATCATCTATCCGAGATGATGATCCCGTCATATTTATGGAATCAGAGTTGATGTATGGGGACCAAGGTGAAGTTCCTGAGCAAGAATATTTGCTTCCTATTGGGAAAGCTACCATCGTTAAAGCAGGCAAAGATGTTACGCTAGTATCATTTGGAAAGATGATGAAAATAGCTTCCGAAGCTGCCCAAAAGTTACAAACTCAAGGCATCGACATTGAGCTTATTGATATGAGGACCGTGCGACCGCTTGATATAGCATGCATCATCAAGTCTGTTCAGAAAACAAATCGGCTAGTAATTGTAGAAGAAGCTTGGCCATTAGGTTCTATTGCTTCTGAGATAACTTATCAAGTCCAAAAGCATGCTTTTGACTACTTAGATGCACCCATCATCAAAGTAAATAGTGCGGATGTACCTTTAGCCTATGCATCCACTTTGATTCAGGAAATATTGCCTAGTGTTGACAAAACAATTCAGGCGTTGAATAGTGTATTATATCGATAAGATCTAAATCCTAATTATGACAACAGCAGGTTGATAGTTAAGATTTATAACAACGTATACTTACAAACTCTTCAGTAATGAAATTTTCTTTACTACTATTTCTCCTTCTACTCCCAGAGTAAAATTAGCTCGAAACTTTGGTGCTTTACCTTTAGATTAGGTTCTAAGATTACCAAAATTTTAAATAGTTCTATTTATTCTTTTCTTGATCCACTTATACTTATTTTTTTCTTTAACTTATTTTTCGCTTCCCTATCTTTCATTTCTGCCATCTCTTTCTGCATCATTTCTATCATTTCTTCTCCTATTATTTCTATCATTTCTCTATTATTTATCATTTCGATATCCACCATCCCTCTATTTATTATTTCTTCTATTTCTTTCTCTATCATTTCTTTCAGTTCTTCCTCCATTGTTTCTCTATCTATAACCTCTTTCTCCATCATTTCTATCATCTCTTCTTCTATCATCTCTATCATTTCTTTATCTATCATTTCTCTATCTATCATCCCTTGCTTTATCATTTCTTCTACTTCTTTCTCTACCATTTCTTTCATTTCTTTCTCTATCATTACTTTCATCCCATTTTCTATTATTTCTATCAACTCTTTCTTCATCATTTCTTCCATTCCTTTATTTTTTTTCATTTTTTCCATTTTTTATATTCTAAACTTATCAGTTTACTTTATAGTAAATAGTAATTACTCAGGTATCCAAAAATAAGTCGCAAATGAGTAAAAAACCAATATGTTTCTTAACATATTGGTTTCCTAATGTTTAGTGTCTTAAACAATCTTAATTCTTGTCTTTCTTCTTTCCTGTACTTATAGACACTTTACTAAACACTAACATTTCTGATAAACATCTGATTTACAAGCTTTTGACAAAGAACTGAGAAATACTAGATTGAACTCATTGATATGAAGATAGTGGGACCGCTTAATCTAGCATGCATGATTAAGTCAGTTCAAAAAAGCCGTCTAGTTATTGTAGAAGAAGCGTGGTCGTTAGGTTCTATTTGTTATTTTTTGCTTGCATTGCCCCCTGCGCCACTTGCCCCGCCTATTGCCCAATAACGTACCAAGTCCAAAAGCACGCATTCGATTACTTAGTTAACCCTTAACAATTCAAGTATGATTTAAAGGTTGGTTGATAAGAGGGTAGATAAATTACTTTTGCCCCTTGACTACCTAACAACCTTTCTTCTATTACTCCCTTCACAATTATAAACAAAAA
>Ga0209915_1001128_pt1 | contig 42975 bp, 39 predicted proteins | sample ThiBiot_750_plan_FD_183952 | JGI IMG/M metagenome (GOLD analysis project Ga0209915, IMG submission 183952) | Wastewater bioreactor microbial communities from Cape Town, South Africa - Thiocy_cont_750_plan (SPAdes) | ecosystem: Engineered > Bioreactor > Thiocyanate-remediating > Anaerobic-Aerobic... | reverse complement strand
TAGTCTGACTGTTATTTTTTTTTTTGGTGGTTGGTTACCTCCCTTTAATTTTGTTGGATTTTATTTAATTCCAGGCTTTTTTTGGTTTTCGATTAAAGTTTTATTTTTTTTATTTGTTTTTATTTGGGTTCGTGCATCTTTACCACGTTATCGTTATGATCAATTAATGCGTTTAGGTTGGAAAGTTTTCCTGCCAATTTCTTTAGGTTGGGTTGTTTTTATTGCCGGTTTTTTATTTTTTTTGGGTCAATTTCCAAATTAAACTTTTTGTTTAGTTTTTTTTTGGGCGATTAGCTCAATTTGGTTAGAGCATCTAGCTTACACCTAGAAGGTTATAAGTTCAAATCTTGTATCGCTCAAAAAAATTAATATTTTTTTTTTATAATGATTGCAAATAGCAGACTTTTTAATTTATTATTTTTTTATTTTTATAGAATTTCTATTTTTTTTTTATTAGTTCCTTTATTAATTTTTATTTTATTTTATTTACTTTTTCAAGGATTAGTGCTTGATTCTTTTTATAATTTTGAAAAACTTTCTATTTATTTAAATTTTTTTGGGTATTCGATTTTTTTCGAATATTTTTTTAAATATTTTGGATTTATTGCTATTTGGTTTTTTTATTCATGGTTGATTCATTGTTATACAGGAATGGCTCATATCTTTGATGAATATTTAGATGATGCTGTTTTTAAAACTTCTAAAAATAAAATTATAAGAGAAAAACATTATAAAATTAATTTTAAGAAAAAAACAGGTGGACTTTTTTTAGTTTTTAGTTTTTTTTTGATAAATTATGGTTTAATTTCGGCTTAATAGCTCAATGGTAGAGCAGTCGGCTGTTAACCGGTAGGTTCTAGGTTCAAGTCCTGGTTAAGTCGCGTTTTTTTATAAAAAAGTCTCTGTAGCTTAAATGGAAAGAGCCGTAGCCTTCTAAGCTATTGATATAGGTTCGAGTCCTATCAGGGATATTTTTAACATAAAGTCCCTTTCGTCTAAGGGTTAGGACGTAGCATTTTCATTGCTACAATATGAGTTCGAATCTCATAAGGGATATTTTTAAATAACATCAAAAAGGCCTATCGTCTAGTGGCTAGGACTTGCTGCTCATGACAGCGTAATGAGGGTTCGATTCCTTCTAGGCCTATATAAATATATCTGAAATTAAAGATTAAGTTCCACTCAAAAACATATCGAACTTGAATTGTGAAATTAATCTTTGCCTGACTTACTTAATTAATTTTTGGGAAATATGGTGCTCTTTTGTTATTATGTTTTTTTTATAGAAAAAAGGATATGGTGGAATTGGTAGACACACTGAATTTAGGCTTCAGGATCTTTTAAGATATTGCGAGTTCGAATCTTGTTATCCTTAAAAAAAGTAGTTTAATTGGTAGAACAATGATCTCCAAAATCATTAGTAAAGGTTCAAGTCCTTTCTTTTTCGTAGAAAAGGGGTTATAGTTTAATGGTAGAACATTTGTTTTGCAGGCTAAGGGTATCGGTTCAATTCCGGTTAACTCCAAATTTTTAAGTGGGAGTGGAGTAAATGGTAACTTGTTAGGCTCATGACCTAAAGTTGGTGGTTCGAATCCGTCCTCCCATAGTGTGTAGTGTTTTTTTTATGGTTAGATAACATAAAGGTAATGTATTAGTCTGCAAAACTAAGAATAGCGGTTCAATTCCGCTTCTAACCTTTTTATGCAAAAAGGATATGATGGAACTGGTAGACATGTTAATTTCAAAAATTAATGATATAAATATCTTGCGAGTTCAAATCTCGCTATCCTTAAAATTTTTTAATGTTGGAGCATAGCTAAGTGGAAAAGCATCGTTTTTTGGTAACGACATATCGTAGGTTCGAATCCTACTGTTCCAATTAAAATTTATATTTTTTAATGGGTGCATAGCTCAATGGTAGAGCAATGGTCTTTTAATCCAGTGGTTAAAGGTTCAAGTCCTTTTGCACTCATTTTTTTTAGAAATAGGTTTTTATTTTATTTAAAAAATTAATTCTTAATTTTTTAACAAAAGATACGAGTTTGATCCTGGCTCAGAGTGAACGCTAGTAGTATGCCTTACACATGTTAGTTGAACGTAAATTTAAAATTTAAGTAGCGTACGGGTGAGTAATACATGAGAATCTGCCAAAAAGTTCAGAATACTTTTAAAAAATTAATTCTGAATATTTTGAAAGATTGATAAAATCGCTTTTTGATGAGCTCATGTAAGATTAGGTAGTTGGTAAGGTAAAGGCTTACCAAGCCAAAGATCTTTAGCTGATATGGGAGTATGATCAGCCACATTGGAAATGAGACAAGATCCAAGTTCTTTTTAGAGGCAGCAGTGAGGAATATTGGACAATGAGCGCAAGCTTGATCCAGCAATACTACGTGAGTGAAGAAGGTTATGTCGAGTGTAAAGCTCTATATTTGAAGAGGATGATGACTGTATTCAAAGAAAAAGTCCCGACTAACTTCGTGCCAGCAGTCGCGGTAATACGAAGGGGACGGGCGTTACTCAGCATGATTGGGCGTAAAGGGTGAGTAGGCGGTTTTTTAAGTTAAGATCAAAATCCAAAAGCATAACTTTTGAAAAGGTTTTAATACTGTAAAGCTAGAGTATAAATAAGGAAAGTAGTATTTTTAGTGTAAAGGTTAAATTTTGAAATATTAAAAAGACTATCAATAGGCGAAGGCGACTTTCTGGTTTATTCTGACGCTGAGGCACAAAAGCATGGGGAGCAAACAGGATTAGATACCCTGGTAGTCCATGCCCTGACCTATGAATGTTGAAACATAAAAATATAATTTTATGTTTTAAGTTAACACGTAAAACATTCCGCCTGGGGACTACGACCGCAAGGTTGAAACTCAAAGGAATTGGCGGAGATCTATACAAGCGGTGGAACATGTGGTTTAATCCGATAATCCGCGAAAAATCTTACCATGTCTTGACTTTTAAAGTTTTCAATTTTTATTGTTTAAAATAAATTTTAAATATATTTTAAAATTTATTACTTTATTCAGGTGTTGCATGGCTGTCGTCAGCCCGTGCCTTGAGGTGTTCGGTTAATTCCCTTAACGGGCGCAACCCTTATTATATTTAGTTTATTTTTGCTTTAAAGCAATTTACTAAAAAAACTGCCAGTGAATAATTGGAGGAAGGAAAGGATTAAGTCAAGTCGTCATGGCCTTAATGACCTGGGCTACACACGTGTTACAATGGTACTTACAAAAAGTAGCTACTATGTGAATAGATGCAAATCTTAAAAAAGTAATCTGAGTTCAAATTATTTTTTGAAATAAAAATATGAAGTTGGAATCGCTAGTAATCGTGAATAATTACGTCACGGTGAATGTGTCACCAGGTCTTGTACACACTGCCCGTCACGCCATGAGAGTTGATTCTATTCGAAAATAATATATTTAATTTTTATTTTAAAATTTATATTTTTTAATATTTTTAAAGTATTCTTTATTTTTATTATTTATAATAGGATTAATGATCAGGGTGAAGTCGTAACACGGTAGCCGTAGAGGAATCTGTGGCTGGAGATATTTTTCAGTTATTTAGAAAAAATTTTTCTGATTTTAAGAAAATTAAAAAGAGTCGTAGTTTTTTCAAATAAAAATAAAAAATGCAACAAGCTAAAAATAATATATTTTTTTTGGAATCTATGTCTCGTTGGTTCTATTCAACAAATCATAAAGATATTGGATCTTTATATTTAATTTTCGGTGCTTTTGCCGGAGTGATTGGAACTTTATTCTCAGTTTTTATACGAATGGAATTAACTTTACCAGGAAATCAATTCTTGTTGGATGATTACCAATTGTATAATGTTATTATTACAGCACATGCTTTTATTATGATTTTTTTTATGGTTATGCCTGCAATGATTGGTGGTTTTGGAAATTGGTTAGTGCCAATAATGTTAGGAGCACCAGATATGGCATTTCCTCGTTTGAATAATATAAGTTTTTGGTTATTGCCTCCTTCTTTTTTTTTATTATTAGCTTCTGCTTTAGTAGAAGTAGGTGCAGGTACAGGATGGACGGTTTATCCACCCTTATCAGGTATTGAAAGTCATTCAGGAGGTTCTGTAGATTTAGCAATTTTTAGTTTACATTTAGCAGGTATTTCCTCGCTTTTAGGTGCAATGAATTTTATTACAACAGTAATTAATATGAAAAGTCCTGGAGCATCTTGGCATCATTTACCTTTATTTGTTTGGGCTGTATTTATTACTGCGATTTTATTATTATTATCTTTACCAGTATTAGCTGGAGCAATTACTATGTTATTAACCGATAGAAATTTTTGTACAACTTTTTATGATCCTGCAGGAGGAGGTGATCCTATTTTATATCAGCATTTGTTTTGGTTTTTTGGTCATCCAGAAGTTTATATTTTAATTTTACCAGCTTTTGGGATAATAAGTCATGTTATTTCAGCAAATGCAAGCAAACCTATTTTTGGTTATATAGGAATGGTTTATGCTATGTTATCTATAGGTCTATTAGGTTTTATTGTTTGGGCGCATCATATGTATACAGTAGGTATGGATGTTGATAGTAGAGCGTATTTTACAGCAGCTACTATGATTATTGCAGTACCTACAGGTATAAAAATTTTTAGTTGGATTGCGACAATGTGGGGAGGTTTGATAGTATTTCGTTCTTCGATGCTGTTTGCATTAGGATTTTTGATTTTGTTTACTTTAGGAGGTCTAACTGGTATTGTTTTATCAAATTCTGGATTAGATATTGCGTTACATGATACTTATTATGTTGTAGCACATTTTCATTATGTATTATCTATGGGTGTAGTTTTTGGGTTTTTTGCTGGATTTTACTATTGGGTTGAAAAATTAACAGGTTTTTACGTTGCTGAAAACTTAGGTTATATTCATTTTGTAATTACCTTTATTGGAGTAAACTTAACGTTTTTTCCAATGCATTTTTTAGGTATTTCAGGTATGCCTAGAAGAATTCCTGATTATCCAGATGCTTATGCAGGGTGGAATTATATTGAATCTATAGGTTCTATGATTTCATTAGTAGGTATGTTTTTCTTTTTTTATATAATTTATATAATTTTTGGTAATTTTGGCAAAAATAATTTAGTTAACAAGCTATTTTTTTCGTCAGAAACACCATTAATTGTTAAAATGACGACCATTGATGAAGATAGAAAAAGTAGAATTGAACGTAGATATACTAGAAAATATCCTGCGTTGAAATCTTAATTTATTTTTATTTTTTTTTTATATTTAAAATGACAGCTGTAATTCTAAATAAATTTAATTCTTCTAATTTTGAAAAAAAAGGACATGCTTTTCACATAGTTACTGTGAGTCCTTGGCCTTTATTATCTTCAATAGGTGCTTTAGGTTTAACAATGGGGAGCGCTTTGAGTTTTCATGGGTTTGATAAAGGGTTTAGTGTTTTAATTTTAGGTCTATTGACCGTAATTTATACATCGGTATTGTGGTTTCGTGATGTAATAAGAGAAGGTTTGGAAGGATCTCATACAAAAGCTGTTCAAAAAAATTTGGTTTTGGGTATGATTTTTTTTATCGTTTCAGAAGTTATGTTTTTTTCTGGGTTTTTCTGGGCTTTTTTTGATGCAAGTTTAGCACCTACTATAGAGTTGGGTTCTGTTTGGCCACCTCAAGGTATAAATGTTTTTGATACTTGGAAAGTTCCTTTTTTGAATACATTAGTTCTTTTATTATCGGGTGCAACTTTAACATGGTGTCACCATTCAATGATTATTAATAATTATAGTTCTGTGCTTGTTTCAGGGTTTTTAACAATATGTTTAGCTGTTTTTTTTACTCAATTGCAAAGTGCTGAATATTTAGAAGCAACTTATACTATAGCTGATGGAATTTATGGAACTACTTTTTTTATGGCAACAGGATTTCATGGGTTTCATGTAATAATTGGTACAATTTTTATTTTGGTTAGCCTACTACGTTATAAAAATTTACAGTTGTCTTCAAAGCATCATGTTGGTTTCGAAGCAAGTGCTTGGTACTGGCATTTTGTTGATGTTGTTTGGTTGTTTTTATTTATTAGTATTTATTGGTGGGGTAATGCTTCTGTTTCTGTAGATAGTGCATTTATAAATTACGTTTAATCTTTTTTTAGCAATTATGTATTTTATTTTATTTTTATTAGTAAATTTTTGGAATTTTTTTTTTAAAGAGATTCATAACAAACAAGTTAATATTTTTAAAAGAAATTATGTTTTTAAAACTTATGGTAGAAAGCTTTTTTATATTTACGGAGGATCTCAATCAAAAATAAATAATAACTTAAAGGCTGAGAAAGAAAAATTATATAAGTATGGTGATCACACTTTGGGAATTTTTTATTATGGAGCAAATTTTAATAATATGATTTCCATTTTTTTTAGAATAAGTGGGGTTATTCTTTTTTTTCTAAGTTTAGTTTTTATTACAGTTCCTTTTCTTTTTTTATGGAGTTCTTTTTTGTTTTTTGATTTTGAGTTTCTTTTTTTTAATTTTTTTAATGATTTTTTTTTTATAAATCAAGTTGATACTTTTTTTTTAGAAAAAAATCAATATTTTTTTAATTATGAATTTATTTTTCTATTTTTTTTTAAATATATATTTTTTTTATTTTTTTTTTCATTTTGTTTTCATGTTTTAAAAAGAGTTTATATTCTTTTTGAATTTTATGGATTTAATAAAATGAAAAATTCTGGCTATAATCATTATTTAGTTAGAGGTTATTAGCAATTTTTGTATATTATGTAAATAAAATTTTTTTTATTTTTCTAAAATAAAGTTAATGTTCTTATTTAATGGATGCCTAGACGATAAAAAAAGGACGTGATTCACGAAAATTAAGGGGAGTTAAAACAGCTGTGATCCTTAAGTTTCCTTAAGTAAATCTTTTAAACAATCTAAAAAATTACTTAGTGAACTGAAACATCTTAGTAGCTAAAGGAAAAAAAATCAAAAAATTTGTAGAGATTTCGTTAGTAGTGGCGAGCGAATGCGAAAAAGGCCTTAAAATTTAGTCAAATTAATTTGGAAAAATTTGGAAAAATTTGCGATACCAGGTGATAGCCCTGTCTTTTTATTAAAATTTGATTAATTTTGTGAGTAAAACGTTTTTATATTCGTTTGAAAATAGGAGAACCACCTTCTAAGCCTAAATATTTTTTATCGATCGATAGTGAACAAGTACCGTGAGGGAAAGGTGAAAAGAGATCAGAAATGATTAGTGAAATAGAATCCTGAAATTAAATAAGTAAAAGCTTTTTGAGTTGTTATATATTTTATGAATATATACAATAAAAATTTACCTTTTGTATAATGGGTCAGCGAGTTAATTAAAAAAGCAAGCTTAATCTTTTAGAGTAGGCGTAGCGAAAGCAAGTTTTAAAAGAGCGTAAAGTTTTTTTAATTAGACCCGAAACCGGATGATCTAGTTTTATTCAGATTGAAAACATTGTAAAAAGTGTTGGAGGATCGAACCCGTTTGTGTGGCAAAACATTGGGATGAAGTAAAATTAGGGGTGAAAGGCTAATCAAATCCGGATATAGCTGGTTTTCCGCGATATCTATTTAAGTAGAGTATTTTATTTATTATTTTTGAGGGTAAAGCAACTTTAATGGCTAGGGGGGCTTTCGGGCTTTATCAAACCTAAATAAACTCAGAATATCAAAAATTTAAAATAAAATAAACGAACTGCGGGTGCTAAGATTCGTAGTTGTGAGAGAAAAAGCTCAGATCATAAATTAAGGTCTCTAAAAATAGTTAAGTGTAAAAAAATTTTTATTATGATGCTAGCTAAGAGGTGGGCTTAGAAGCAGCCATCCTTTAAAGAAAGCGTAACAGCTCATTAGTTTAATGTAGTAAAGATTTGATAATGTAAAGGGCCTAAACTATTTACCAAAATTATGAATTGATTTAAAAAATCAATGGTAGCGGAACGTTTTATATTTTGACTTTGAAGTATTTTTGTAAAAAAATATGGAGTTATTAAAATTGAGAATGCTGACATGAGTAACTATAAATAATGTGAGAAACATTATCGCCGAAAATCTAAGGTTTTCTATAACTTATTTATTTTTGTAGAAATTTAGTCGGCCCCTAAGTTTAAAGTTGAAAAATTTTTAATGATGGGTTTTTTATTTATATTTAAAAATTTATAAATTAGTTACAGAAAGAAAAAAAAACAAATTTTTTATTAGATATAAATTTTTATTTTTTTCTTCCTCGAGAAAAAGCTTTTATTTATAAAACCGTACTAAATCCGCCGCAGGTAGATGGATAGAGTATATTAAGGCGTTGAGATAACAATATTGAAGGAACTCGGCAAATTGACTCCGTAACTTCGGGAAAAGGAGTGTTTTTTTTGGTTAAACGAAAAAAATGGCACATAAGAGGGGGTAGCGACTGTTTATTAAAAACACAGGACTCTGCTAAATTGTAAAATGATGTATTGGGTCTGACGCCTGCCCGGTGCTGGAAGATTAATAATACAAGTGTAAGCTTGGAATGGAAGTCCCAGTAAACGGCGGCTGTAACTCTGACGGTCCTAAGGTAGCGAAATTCCTTGTCGAGTAAGTTTCGACCCGCATGAATGGCGTAACGACTTCCCCGCTGTCTCCAATATTGACTCAGTGAAATTGAATTTTCCGTGAAGATGCGGAATTTTTGCAGCTAGACGGAAAGACCCTATGCACCTTTACTATAACTTTTCATTGTTTGTAAGATTTAATTCTGCAGGATAGATGGTAGTTTATTATGCCTTAATGCTAGTTAATCGCATAGACAAAAGATGAGATACCATTGTTTTAGATCTTAAAAACTAATCTATTTAGAGACAATTTATGGTCGGTAGTTTGGCTGGGGCGGCAGCCTCCTAAAGAGTAACGGAGGTGTACAAAGGTAAACTTAATTTAAATTTATTTTAAATTTTATGTGTAATGGCAAAAGTTTGCTTGACTGAAAGATTGACAAATCAATCAGAGACGAAAGTCAGTCATAGTGATCCGGTGATTCTGTGTGGAAAGGTCATCGCTCAACGGATAAAAGGTACGCTAGGGATAACAGGCTAATGACTCCAGAGAGTCCAAATCGACGGAGTAGTTTGGCACCTCGATGTCGGCTCATCACATCCTGGAGCTGAAGAAGGTTCCAAGGGTTCGTCTGTTCGCCGATTAAAGTGGTACGTGAGCTGGGTTTAGAACGTCGTGAGACAGTTCGGTCCCTATCTACTGCAAATGTTTAAGAATTGAAGAAATCTTACTTTAGTACGAGAGGACTGAGAAGGAGATACCTATGGTATATCGGTTGTTTTTCTAAGAGCATTGCCGAAAAGCTACGTATTATTTTTATAATTGCTGAAGAAATATAAGCAAGAAAATTCTTCTAAAAATAATTCTTAAGAAGCTGTTAAAGAACATAACTTTGATAGGTTTTTTGTTCAAATATTGTAAAATATTTTGCTGTAAAATACTAATTGCTTTTTTAACTTTATTTTAATTTTAATTTTTGTTTTTTTAATAATTTTTTATGTTTAAAAAAAAATAAAATATGATTTTTAATTTTTTATTTTTGTTTCTATTATTATTTTGCGCAATCTGTGTTGTTTTTTCTAAAAATCCAATACATTCTATTTTGTTTTTAGTTTTAACTTTTTTTAGTGCGAGTGGTTTATTACTTTTACAAAATTTAGAATTTTTAGGTATGATTTTTTTAATTGTATATGTTGGCGCAATAGCTGTTCTTTTTTTATTTGTTGTTATGATGTTAAATATTAGAGTTATTGAATTAAAAGAAAATTTTGTAAAATATTTTCCAATTTTAGGTATAATTAGTTTGGCTTTTTTTTTTCAAATTTTCTTTTTTTTTTTTGATTTAATAAAATTTGAAATTTTTTGTTTAGATTTTAGTAATCTTGATAAAAATTCGATAACTTTTTCATGGGTGGAATCTTACTTTTATTTACCAAATGTAAAGGTAATTTCTCATTTATTGTACGTAAATTTTATTTCTATTTTTTGGTTGGGTGGGCTTTTACTCCTTGTTTCAATGTTGGGGGCAATAAGTTTAACTTTGAATAATACTTCAAATGTTAAGCGTCAATTTATATATAAACAAATTTCTCGCGATTTTTTAAAAACGGTGGCAACCTTATGAAAATAAGTTTAAGTAATAGAAAGGTATATTAAATAATGTTAAATATTTTTTTATTAAATACATCGTTTTTTGCACATTTAGATGCAGCAACTTCTTGGCAAAAACATTTCCAAGATCCAGCAACTCCTATTATGGAAGGGCTGATTGATTTACATCATCATATATTTTTTTTTTTAATAGTAATTTCTGTTTTTGTGTTTTGGTTAGTGTATGTTTGTATTTTTTATTATGGATTTTATGTAAATAATGCAATTTCTTCTTTTTTTTCTAATAAAACAAAAATTGTTGAAGATGATTTAAAAATTCGTTCTTTTTTTTTTAGCAAGTTATTATTAAAATGGGTGAATTCTTGTAAAATAACTCATAATTATGTTTTGGAAATTGTTTGGACACTAATTCCTAGTATTATTTTAATTTTTATAGCTATTCCTTCGTTTTCTTTATTGTATGCAATGGATGAAGTAGTTACTCCAGAATTAACTTTAAAGGTTATAGGACATCAATGGTATTGGAGTTATGAATTATCTGATGCAATTTTTGGCGATATTTTTCAAAATTTTGCGAATAATACTTTGAGCTTTGATAGTTTTATGATACCGGAAGATGAGTTAAATTTAGGAGATTTCCGTTTATTAGAAGTGGATAATGCTGTAGTTTTACCTACAGATACACATATTAGAGCTATTGTAACTTCAGAAGATGTTTTACATTCTTGGGCAATACCTGCTTTAGGGGTAAAAATGGATGCTGTACCCGGAAGATTAAATCAAGTTTCTATTTTTATAAAAAGAAGTGGCGTTTTTTATGGGCAATGTAGTGAAATTTGTGGGGTACATCATGGATTTATGCCAATTGTAATAAAAGCAGTACCTTCTCAAGTTTTTTTAGATTGGTTGACAAAAATGTCATCTAATTAAATTTTGAATTTTTTTTAGTGGTATCGTTTAATTTGGTTAGGACAGCAATTTCATACGTTGCGAATATAGGTTCAAATCCTATTGCCACTACAATTTTTAATTTTTATTTTTAAATTATGGACTTTTTTTTTTATCAATTTAATGTAGCTTCAAATTTAATTTTGTTTTTTATAGGATTTATTGGTATTGTTGTTACTCGAAAAAATTTAATATTAACATTAATGTCGATTGAACTTATGTTATTATCTGTTAATTTAAATTTTTTGGAATATTCCCTATTATTGGATGATAGCTTAGGATTTTTATTTTCAGTTTTAATTTTAACAGTTGCAGCAGCAGAAGTTTCAATAGGTTTAGCCATTTTAATTATTTTTTACAGAATTCGTGGTATAATTGATATTAATTTTTTGAATATTTTAAAAGGTTAATCTTTTTTTTTTAATGTATATTTTAACTTTATTATTACCTTTAATCAGTTTTATTTTTATTTGTATTTTTGGTCGAATTATTGGAACAAAAGGTTCTATTTTTTTTAGTATATTTAATTTAGGATTTAGCGTTTTTATTACTTTATTTGTTTTTTATGAAGTTAATTTTTGTGGCAGTAGCTGCAATATTTTGATTGGAAATTGGATAAATTTCGATTATTTAGATTTAAATTGGGAATTTAAGTTTGATGCATTAACTGCGTCAATGTTATTGATTATAAATTTAGTTTCTTTTTTAGTGCATGTGTATGCTTCATCCTACATGGAAGAAGATCCGCATCATTCTAGATTTATGGCATATTTATCGCTGTTTACTTTTTTTATGGTTATGCTTGTGACTTCAGGTAATTATATACAATTATTTTTTGGTTGGGAAGGTGTAGGGCTTGCTTCTTATTTGTTAATTAATTTTTGGTATTCACGCTTACAAGCAAATAAATCTGGGTTGAAAGCAATTATTGTAAATCGTTTTGGCGATTTTGGTTTAATTTTAGCTATTGCAAGCATTTTTGAAGTTTTTCATTCTTTTGATTATGATGTGATTTTTAGTTTAGTTCCATTTTATTTAGAAGAAAATTATAATTTTCTTTTTTTTGAAGTAAATAAAATAACTTTTATTTGTTTTTTTTTAGCGATTGGTGCTATTGGTAAATCTGCGCAAATAGGGCTACATATTTGGTTACCAGATGCTATGGAAGGACCTACGCCCGTTTCAGCATTAATTCATGCTGCGACTATGGTTACTGCAGGAGTTTTTTTATTATTGAGAAGTTCTCCTTTATTAGAAGGAAGTCCAGCAATTTTGTTTTTTATTACAATAGTTGGAGCAATTACTGCATTTTTTGCAGCGAGTGCTGGGTTACTTCAAAATGATTTAAAAAAAGTGATAGCATATTCTACTTGTAGTCAATTGGGTTATATGGTTTTTGCTTGTGGTATTTCAAATTATTCTGCAGGTATGTTTCATTTAGTAAATCATGCTTTTTTTAAGGCATTGCTTTTTTTAAGTGCAGGTTCTGTAATACATGCATTGCATGATGAACAAGATATGCGAAAAATGGGAGGCTTATTAAAAATTTTGCCGTTTACTTATGTTATGATTTTAATAGGTAGTTTATCGTTAATGGGTTTTCCTTTTTTAACAGGTTTTTATTCAAAAGATGTTATTTTAGAATTAGCAGCTTCTAAATTTTTATTAAATTCTGATTTTGCATATTGGTTAGGTTTAATTTCTGCATTTTTAACGGCATTCTATTCTTTTCGTTTAATTTCTTTAACTTTTTTGAAAAAATATAATGGGTTTAAAAAACATGTTGAAGCTGCGCATGATGCTCCACTTCGAATGTTAATTCCGTTATTAGTTTTAAGTTTTTTTAGTATTTTTTTTGGATTTTTTTTCAAAGATTTATTTGTAGGATTAGGTTCTCGTTTATGGGGAAATTCTTTATATTTTAATGCGGTTAATTTTAATTTTATAGATGCAGAATTTTTACCAACATCTATAAAATTATTACCTGTTTTTTTTAGTATGTTTGGAGCATTTTTAAGTTTTTTTTTATATAATTTGTTTTTTGCGGTTTTATGCATTATTCAGGAAAAATCAATTATAAAAAATTTTTATATTTTTTTCAACAAAAAATGGTTTTTTGACCAAGTTTACTATAGTTTTTTGACAAAAAAAGTTTTAGTTTTTGGATATGAAATCTCTTTTAAGTTGATTGATCGAGGTTTTATTGAGCTTTTTGGTCCTTTAGGAATCGTTAGAATTTTAACTACAATTGATTATTTTTTTTTTTCTAAAGGTTTTAATGCAATTAAAAAAAAGTAAGTTTTTAATTGCATTGAGAAGATGACAGAGTGGTTATCGTGATAAACTGTAAATTTATTGCTTTTATGGCATCGTAGGTTCGAATCCTACTCTTCTCAACATTTAGAATATTTTCCTTTTTTAATGTTTATTATATTTAATTAAAATTCATGTTAGACTTTTATTTATCTTATTTAAATTCTTTTAATTTTTTTGAGCTATCAAATGATAGTTTTTTTGATTTTTTTGATAAAGATTTTATTTATTTTTTTATCTTTTTTTGTTACTTTGTATATTGTAAAAAGGATAATAGCTTAGATAGTAATATTGATTTTGAAAATGCTTCGCTTTTCTTTGAAGATAGTTTTTTTTCTTATGATTTCTTTTCTTATTTGCCTTGGGATTCTGTAAGCCATGGTATTTCTGGTAGAATGTTTGGTCTTTTGGAGTTAGAATATCCAGAGCAGACTTCATTTTTAGCAAGTCTTTTGCTTTTACCTTTATTTTTTATGATTGTTATTGTTTTAATAAATTTTAGAGAAGTTGAAGCAATAAAAGAATATTCATTGCTAAGTTCGTTAATTATTTTTTTTTATAGTCTTGGTTTGTGGTTAGGGTTTGATAATTCTATATCGGGATTTCAATACATAAGTTCTTTTATTTGGTCTGATTATTTAGGTTTAAGCTTTACAATAGGTATTGATTTTATTGGATTATCTTTTTTTGTATTGACAGCAGCGCTACTTCCTTTATGTATTTTATCTAGCTGGGAAAATATTTTTTATAAACAAAAAGAATACTTTTTATTACTTTTGTTTATTGAATTTCTTTTATTAAATTTTTTTGTAGTTTTAGATTTAGTTTTTTTTTATATTTTTTTTGAAAGTGTTTTAATTCCGATGTTTATTCTAATTGTAGTTTGGGGAAGTAGAGAACGAAAAATTCATGCAGCTTTTCAATTTTTCTTATTTACCCTTTTTGGATCAGTTTTTATGATATTAGGTATTATTTATGTACAAAGTGAGTTGGGTTCTACGGATATTCAGTTATTTTTAAATTCTAAATTTTCAAAAGAAATACAGCTTTTTTTATGGTTAACTTTTTTTATACCTTGTGCTTTTAAAATACCAATGTTTCCATTTCATATTTGGTTACCAGAAGCTCATGTAGAAGCACCAACATCAGGTTCTGTTTTGTTGGCAGGTGTTTTGTTAAAATTAGGAACTTATGGCATTTTACGAATTATTTTACCTGCTTTTGATTATGCAAATGCTTTTTATACTCCTTTGGTTTTTACGTTTGCGATCTTAGGTATTATTTATAGTTCTTGTACAACAATAAGACAAATTGATTTAAAAAAAATAATAGCATATTCTTCTGTTGCTCATATGAATTTTGTTTTAATTGGGTTATACTCTTTAAATTCTATTGCAATAAGTGGTAGTATTTTTTTGATGTTAAGTCATGGTTTAGTGTCTAGTGGTTTATTTTTATGTGTTGGTATTTTATATGATAGATATCATACAAGACTTTTAAAATATTATGGGGGATTAGTTCAATTTATGCCAATTTTTAGTGTATTTTTTTTATTTTTTTCTTTAGCAAATATAGGGTTTCCTGGGACGAGCAGTTTTATTGGCGAATTATTAATTATGGTAGGCGCTTTTGATTTTAATATTTTTGCAACAATTTTAGCAGGCATCGGTATGATAACTGGAGCTTGTTATGCTATGTGGTTATATAATAGGGTAGTTTTTTGGAAATTAAATTTTAACTTTTTTACAAAATTTTCTGATTTAAATTTAAGAGAATTTTATATTTTATTTTATTTAACATTGATGATAATTATTACAGGTTTTTATCCAAATCCAATTTTAGATGGATTTTTATTATATACTATTGATAAAGTTTTAATTTATTAGATGCAAATTTTTTTATTAGATTCTTTATTTTCTTTTGAAATTTTTTCGTTTTTGAGTGAATTTTATTTATTATTTTTCATTATAATTTTATTATTATTTTGCATTTTATTAAGTGAAAGCTTTTTATATTCTAAGGTAAATACGACGTTGTTTGGAATTAAGTTTAGCATTTACTTTTTTATATTTTTATTTTTTATTTTATTTAATTGCTATGGTTTTTTTGAAAACTTTAATACTGCTTTTTTATTTGAACAAAATGATTTTCTTTTTTTATTGAAAATTTTTCTAGTATTAAGTAGTATTTTTTGTTTTTTTATGGCTGTTTCTTATTTTCGAGCAGAGAAAATTGAATTTTATGAATTTTCTATTTTATTTTTATTAAGTTTTTTGGGTATTTTTTGTTTATTAAGTTGTACAGATTTATTAAGTTTTTATTTATCAATTGAATTACAAAGTTTATCTTTTTATATTTTAGCTTCATTAAAAAAAGATTCATCGTTATCAACAGAAGCTGGGTTAACTTATTTTGTTTTAGGTGCAATTTCTTCTGGATTTTTATTATTAGGATTTAGCTTTATTTTTGGATTTTCTGGATTAACAAATTTTCAAGATATTGCAGTTTTTGGAAGCTTAAAAGAATTTTCAATAAAAAATTCTTTTCTTTTTTATTTTGAAGATCCAAGTATAAGTAAAAATTTAATTTTTTATAATTTTTTGTTATTTGAATTTTTTGAGTCTTATTTAAGCTTTGAAAAATTTGAAATTTCCAGTTTAAATTCTATTTTACAAAATTTTTATGGATTTTCATTTTTTTTTGAACTTTCACGTTTTTTTGAAAATGATGTTCAAATTTTAAGTTTTTTTTTATTGCTTGGAATATTTTTTTCATTTATTGCTATTTTTTTTAAATTAGGGATGTTTCCATTTCATTTTTGGATACCTAACGTTTATGAAGGAGTTCCTACAATTATTACAGCGATTTTTTCAATAATTCCAAAAATTGGGATTTTTGGAATTTTTTTGAAATTATATTTTGATTTTTTTATCAAATTTTTGGTACCAAGTAACCCTATTTTTGGAATAGATTCTTTTTTTTTAGAATATTTATTAATTGTTTCTATTTTTTCAATAATTTTTGGAAGTTTAGGTGCATTATATCAAACAAAAATTAAGAGATTGTATGCGTATAGTGCTATTAGTCACGTTGGGTTCATGGGTGCAGCTTTAAGTTTAAATAGTTTTAATGGTTTTTTTGCATTTTTTTTTTATTTAATAGTTTATGTTTTACTTAATATAAACTTTTTTTTAATATATATAAATTTGCGAACATTTAATAATAATTTAAAAATTAAAAAAATTTCAGATTTGCAAAATTTAACTAAATATAATGCAGTTTTGGGTTTTTGTTTTATGTTAAATTTATTTTCTATGGGAGGAGTTCCGCCTTTAGCTGGATTTTTTAGTAAATTTTTCATTTTTTCTGGTTTATTAGATGAATCTTATTTTTTTGCAAGTGCAATTATAATTGCTTTTAGTGTTTTGGGGTGTTTTTATTACTTAAGAATTGTTAAAATTTTGTATTATTCGCGAGATGATAAAACTTTAATTCTTTTACCTATTTCGAAAATAGATAGTTTTTTAATAATTTTTACTACCCTTTTAAATTTGAGTTTAATTTTTTATCCTAAATTTTACATGGATTGTGCTTTTATTCTTACTGAGAATTTGATTTCAAATTATTCTATAGAAAATTTACATTCATTATTATATAAAATTTAATAGTATTTTTTAAATTTTTTCAAAAAACATGGTTTTTATTAAAAAAAAAAAATTAATTAATCCAAATAGAAATTTTTTCTTAAAAATAACATTGCAAGAATTATTAAATAGAAATTTTTTTCTTGGAAAAGAAGCTTTGCAAATTAATAAAAAAATTACTAAATTTTTTTTAGGAAAAAGAAATAATTTTTTTATAATAAATACAGAAATTTCTTTGTATTCTTTAAAAAAAAGTATTAATTGTATTTCTGATCTTTTTTGTAATAAAATAACATCTCAAGCTTTTTTTTATTTCGGTTATGAAAGTACAGAATATTTTTTATTAAAAAAAAATTTAATCGAAAAAACTAATATTGAATATGCGAAAAAAGATTTAAAAAACAAATTTTTTAATGTTTTTTCACCATTTCCTCGTCAAATTTATTTTTTAGGAAAATGGAAAAGTGGTAGTATTTCTAACTTTTTTATAATAATGAGTCATATTTTTTTTGAATTTGAAAAAAATTATTCTTTGTATAAAACACATTATCCACAGAAAAAAATTTTAACAGTTTTTGAATCCTTTGTCAAAAAAGATTATAAATTTTTTTTTAAAAAATTAACAAAAATTTTTGACAAAATTGTAACTATGAATCTAGCAGTTAAAGATAAATCTGCTTTTTTTTTAGAACAAGATTTTAAGTATGTCAAAATTAAAAAGAATATTCCGTATTTTTTAAAAAAAAAGTTACCAATTTCACGTTTATTTTTTAAAAAAGATAATTTTTTTTTATTAGAAGGATTACCAGAAATTATAATTACGTTATCAAAAAATGAAATTTTAAATTTTGAGTCGCATTTTATGAAAATTTTTAATATAGGAATAATTGATCCAGAGAAAAAAATGTTTCAAGTCGATTTTGTAATACCTGGAAACAGTTCACGTGCTTTATTATTATTGTATTTAAAAATTTTTAGATCTTCTATTTTTTTGGGGCGTTTTCAAAAAATGCAAAATTTTTTTTTAAAAAAAAATCATAAAAATATAAAAGTTTTTCATGCATTAAAAATAAGAAAAGTTATTTCTTTTTTTAATCCTGTTACTAAATAGATGAAAAAGTTTTTTATCCGTTGCCGGATTTGAACCGGCACTCCGAAGAAATGAATTTTAAATTCATCGTGTCTACCATTTCACCAAACGGATTTTGTTTAGGAACAGAATTGAACTGCCGACCCAAGAGTTTTCAGCTCTTTGCTCTAACCACTGAGCTACCTAAACTTTAAAAAGTTTAACTAAATATAAAATAAAAATGAATTCTTCTAATATTAGCACAAATTTCACAATAAATAAGATAAAACCAAAACCAAAATATAAATCATTAAAAAAGTTTAAAGATGATTTTTTGTTTAAATTTTTATATAAGCATCAAAAAGGTTCTAATCGTAAAATTTTAAATTGGATTTTATACAAAAATTTAAGTATATTTTCAGAAATTATATATAACAAAAAATTTAATAATATTGAAGCAAAAAAAAATAAAGATTTTGTTTTTTATAGGTTAAAAAAAAAATATTTTTCTAAAAAATTAGTAATTTATTTTTTCTATTTAACGTTTTTCGCAAAAAAAAAAAATTTTCTAAGGTTAAAATTTTTTTATAATTTATTAAATAGTTTACTTTTAAAAGGTTTTTTTTTATCTCTAAAAAACAAAATTTCGTCACAAGGGTTTAATTTTATTTTTAAAAATTCTGAAGAATTTTTAATATTTTTTGATTATTTAAAAAATTTAAAATTTTTAGAATTTAATGAAATTTTTTTAAAAAAATTTTTAGCTTCTTTTTATGATTCAAAGTCTTTTTTTTTGTATAAAACAGTTTTATTTTCTGTTAAAAGAAATCCTGGTTTTTTTTTTAAAAAATGTAAAATTTTAAAAATTTGGCTAAAATTTTTACATTTTAAATTTTATGATCAGGTTTTAGATTATGATTATAAAAACAATTTTTCATCTGTAAAATCAGAATATTTGTTTTTACGAAAAAAAAAAAAAAGTCGTTTTATTCAATTTTTTTTTTTTAAAAAAAAAAAAAAAAAAATTTTTTTATTTAATTTTTTTTTTTTAAAAAAAAAAAAAAAAAAATTAGATATCATTGTCTTTTTTATAAATTTTGGAAATTAAATATTTTTTTAAAAAAGCAAAATATAAAGCTATCAAGTAGTTCTTTTTTATCAAAAAGATTGCGCGTTTTAAGAAAATATTTAATGGTAGATTTTCATAACAAAGATTATAAAAAAGAATTTATAATAAAAAGATTTCCTATTTTATTAAATAAAATTGAATTATTTAAATTAGTAAATTCTTTTAATCGTATTAAAAAATATTCTTATTTTTTATCAAAAATTTCAAATAATCCAAAATTTGAAGAAGGAATTTCTAAAAATTTTATTAGTAAAATTTTTAGAAATTATGTAAAAAATTTAAATTATTTGAAATCTCAACACAATTGGCATTTAAATAAAATAAAGTCAGGTTTAATTTGTTATTATGGTAAATTAAAAAAAAACTTTAATCCGTCTATTTCAAAAAATTTTTTAAAAGCTGTTTTTTTTTTAGGTGATAACTTTGAAAAATACAATCGTTTTTCAAAATATAAAAAACGAAAATTTTTTATAAATTCTTTCGGTTCTTTTTCTTATTTTGAAAGATATTTAAAAAAAAGAAATGGAATTTTACTAAAATTTCAGTATAATAAAATGAATAAAATTCGAAATTCTATAAAATTTGCAAGAACTTCTTATTTTTTTGTAAATAATAGGATTTCTCCTTTTAAAAACAAAATGTTATATTTACAAAAATTAACTTTGTTTTTAGGAAATTTAAAAAAAAAACAGGTAAAATTTTACATTTCAAAAGCTTTAAAATTTAAAGCGGATTCTATTAAATTTTTTTTAATTTCCTTAGAATCAAGAATTGACGTTATTCTTTTTCGTTTAGGATTTTTTCGTAGTTTTGGAGATATTCGAAATTTTATTTTAAAAAAAAATGTATTTTTAGTAAAGAATAACAAAAATAAATCTATTTTGACTAGTAATTTTCATTTAAAAAATAATGATCTTTTTTTTATTAATAAAAAAGAAGAAATCTTTTTTAAATTTTTAAAAGAAGCTATTTTTCGAAAAATTGTTCTTTTTCAAATTCCAGAATATATTGAATTTAATTTTTTTTCTTTTAAGGGCGTTTTTCTGACTCCTTTAGTTTCAGAAACTTCAGTTTTTTATCCATTATCTTCCTCTGATTTTTTTAATGGTACTTTAGAAAATTTAAGAGATATTCTTAAATAAAGATTTTTGGCGAATAGAGGGGATCGAACCCTCGGCCAACAAATCCACAGTTTGTTGCTCTACCTCTGAGCTATATTCGCAATATTTATATAGTAATTTTATTAATTTTTAAGATTAGTGGAGAATTTATACAAAATGAAAGTGTAATAATTTCATTTAATAAAATTATTTTTAAAGTAAGCACAGGATTTGTTTTGCTTTTTTTTATATTAGTACATAAACCAAAAATTTTTCTTATTTTAATTGGAGTTTTTTCTGAAATTATGTGTATATATTTTATTTCTAAAGAATCGCCTTTTTTTATATTTTTATACATTTTTTTTTAGAATATTACTAAATAATTCAATTAATTTTTTGTTTTTTATTTTTGTACCATTTTGCAGCCAAAATTTTAATTTTTCTAGATTTAATAAAATTTTTTTTGGATTAGTCAATGGGTTAAATATTCCGAGTTTATCTATTATTTTATTTTTTCTTTTATTATCTATTATTGTAAAAAAATACAAAGGTTTTTTTTTATTAAAGTTTCTTTTTAAATTTAAAATTAAATGCATTTTAAAAAATTTAAATTTTATATATAAAAATTATAAAGTTTATAGTGCTATTTTTTTTTTATTTTTTTTTATTAAAAATTTATTATGACAGAAAACGTTTCTGAATTATTAGTTATAGATTTTTCTTTTGTTCAAGGTTGTAAAATGATAGGTTCTGGATTAGCAACAATTGGTGTTGCAGGTGCAGGTGTTGGTATTGGTGTAGTTTTTGGTTCATTAATTACTTCATTTTCACGTAATCCTTCATTAAAAAAAGAATTATTTAGTTATGCTTTGTTAGGGTTTGCTTTAACAGAAGCAATTGCTTTATTCTCGTTAATGATGGCTTTTTTAATTTTATTTACTTAATTTTTTATGTTAATTTATGGGAAGATGACTGAGTTGGTTTAAGGTAATGCTTTGCTAAAGCATCGTACATTTTTAGGTGTACCGAGGGTTCGAATCCCTCTCTTCCCAGTTTTTTTTGGGTGAATGGCTGAGCGGTTTAAAGCGCTTCTCTTGAAATGAAGTTTGTTATTTTTAATACAACGTAGGTTCGAATCCTGCTTCACCTATATAAAATCTCAATAGTAAATTCTATTATCATATTTGAGTTTCTTGGACCTGAGTTCAAATCTCAGCATTTCCATTTTTTTAGTAAATAAGGAATGATTTTTGGAATAGACAAGAATTTTAAATAAACCAAATTAGAAATAATTCTTTAATAATAATTAAAATTGAAAATAAAATGTATTTAAAAATTAAGCTTAATTTTTAAATACATTTTATTTTCAATTTTAATTGTCAAATTTTTTTAAATCTTAATTAAAAAAGTAATTTTAAAGTCTTTTATAAATTTTTACATTTGTTTTTAAACTTTTATCATTTTTTATATGCGTTTAATAAAAAAAAATCCCTTATTGAATATAGGATATCATTCTGGAATAGTTTATCCAGTTCCCGCAAGTATTAGTTATTTATGGAATTTTGGTTCACTAGCTTTATTTTGTTTAGTAATACAAATCGTTACTGGTATTTTTTTAGCAATGCATTTTGCAGCAAATGTTGAATTATCTTTTTTATCTGTAGAACATATAATGCGAGATATTAACTATGGTTGGGCGATTCGTTATTTTCATGCAAATGGTGCTTCTATGTTTTTTTTAGTAGTTTATGTTCATATTTTTCGTGGTTTATACTATGGTTCTTATTTATATCCAAGACAACCTGTTTGGGCTATTGGTGTTATAATATTGTTGGTTATGATTGGAACCGCGTTTATGGGGTATGTTTTACCTTGGGGACAAATGAGTTTTTGGGCTGCAACGGTTATTACTAATTTGGCATCAGCAATTCCTTTTGTTGGTGTAGATATTGTTTATTGGTTATGGGGCGGTTTTTCAGTAGATAATGCAACTTTAAATCGTTTTTTTAGCTTTCATTATTTATTACCTTTTGTTTTAGTAGGTCTTGTAGCGGTTCATATTTTTTTATTACATGAAGATGGATCAAATAATCCATTAGGTGTTGATATTGTTAAAATAGATAAAGCACCGTTTTCTCCATATTTTATGATAAAAGATCTTTTTGGTATAATTGTTTTTTTGATTTTATTTTGTTTATTAATTACTTTGGCACCAAATTTATTAGGTCATCCTGATAATTATGTGCCTGCTAATCCATTAGTAACTCCAGCGCATATTGTTCCAGAATGGTATTTTTTACCATTTTATGCAATATTAAGATCAATTCCTAATAAATTGGGAGGAGTGCTTTTATTATTATCTGCAATTTTTGTTTTAGTGTTATTACCTTTTTTTGTAAAAAGTCATATTAGAAGTTCTCAATTTAGACCATTTTCTGCTGTAATGTTTTGGGTTTTTATGAGTGATTGTTTTTTATTAGGATGGTTAGGAGGTCAACCTGTAGAAGCGCCTTATGTTTTAGCAGGTCAAGCTTGTACTTTATTTTATTTTTTATATTTTTTGGTAATTTTACCAATTTTATCTAAATTTGAAAATATTTTGTCAAAAACTGATTTTTAATAAAAAAAAATGTCAACATTATTATTTAAAACAAAATTAGGAAAATATTTAAAAGTAAGGCTGTGTTTACCAGCACAAGAAGCAATGCCAGGTCAGATGATAAGTGTGGCTTTAGGGCAGCATGGGATAAAAACCAATGAATTTATTAAACAATTTAATGCTAGTACTGTTTGTTTTCCAAAAGGTGTAAAAATTTCAATTTTAGTTGAAATTTTTCAAGATGGTTCTTTTAAATTTAGTATAAAAGGCGTCGAAATTCTTAGTCTTTTAAAAGAATTTATCAATGAAACGAATAAAAGTATTTTTTTTAAAGATCTATTTCTAATTGCTCTTTTATTAAAAAAAAATAGATCTTTTTTTGTAGATTTACCTATCAAGTCAATTTTAAAAAATTTGATGGGTACGTTAAAGTCAAGAAAAATTAAAATTTTAATTTAGCAGATGAAATTACTTAAATATAAATCTTCAAAAAAATTTGTAAAAAATTTTTTATTAAAAAGTAATACAGAATTTGTGGTTTTGCGCGTTTTTGATGTTATAGGGTTTAATGATAATTTAAAAAAATTTTCGTTAGATTTAATAAAAGAAAATTTAAAATTTGTAGTAAATAAATATAAAACTCAACAATTTCGTAGATTTTTTTCGCCCAAATTTTCTTTTATTTTTGTTGGTAAATTTTTATTTATTTTTTTTTATGAACTTTCTTTTTTAAAGCATTTTTTTAAATTTTTTAAAGATAAAAAAATGCTTTTTCATATTTTTTTTATTTTTTATAAAAATCGTTTTTTTTTAGCGAAATATTTTGAATCTTTTTTATTGAAATCAGATCTATTTAATTCAAAAAAAATTTGTTTTTTTTTTTTTGAGTATTTTTTTAATTTATTTGTTAAATTTTATAAATTATTTTTCTTTCAAATTCAAAAATTAAATTTTTTTATTAAAAATGGCAACAATTAATCAAGTACGACGCGGTATAAGAAAACCAAAAAAATTTAAAAGAAAATGTCCAGCATTGTTAGGAAATCCTCAACAAAAAGGGATTTGTACAAAAGTTTATACAACAAGTCCTAAAAAACCAAATTCGGCTGTTCGAAAAGTAGCCAAAGTTTTATTAACAAATTCTGAAAGATCTGTAATTGTTTATATTCCGGGACAAGGGCATTCATTACAGAAATTTTCAAATGTTTTAATACGTGGAGGCAGAACCCCCGATTTGCCAGGAGTTCGTTATAAAATGGTTAAAGGGCGCTTAGATTTTTCGTCTGTAGAAACAGTTACTCGACGAAATAGCCGATCTAAATATGGAGTTCCGAAGAAAAGTTTGAATAGCTAACTTATCTTTATTTAATTGAAAAAAAAATAATAAATATAATATGCTTTTTTTTGAAAAAAATTTGAATAATGGTTTGATGAGTGTTAAGTTAAAAAAAAATTCTTTATTTCTTTTAAAAAAAAATATTTTACCTTTTTTTAAAGTACAAAAAGCTTTTTCAAAAAATTTTTTGAAAATAAAACAATTTTTATTAAGTTGTCGAAAATTTTTTTATTTTGGTCCAGGATTTTTAAATGTATTTTATAGAAGGCGAATACGCCATCAATTTTTTTATATGATTCGTTTTTTGAAACAAAGGTTAAAATTTAGTAAAAAATTTTTTCCTTTAAAAAAAAAACGAATTGTTCCAAGAAATATAACTTTTGGTTTTTTTGAAAATAATGTTTTCTCAAAAACTGCTAATTTTATTTATAATTTTAAATTAATTTCTTATAGTTTTTTTTTTAATTTTGCGTTTTTATTATTTTTTAAATTTAGAAACGTTTTTTTGAAAAATCAGTACACTTTTTTAAATCATTTTATTTCTTTAAGAAAACGAGAACTTTTAGAACTTGAGAACTTTTTTCGATTACGTGTTTTAAGCTACCTGCCTTTAGGTTTATCTACTTTAAGTTTCCTTTTATATAAGCAAAAAAGAAATTTACAGCATAAAAGTGTTTTTAGTAATGTTTTTCTATTAAAAAAAGTTTTTTTTTTATTTTGGTGGAAAAAAATTAATAAATTTCATAAAAGGTTAGCTTTAAAAAGTTTTCCTAAAAAACATTATTTTCGAAAACGTATTGATCGCTTAGATAGAAAATATCAACTTTTTTTAAATAAAAAAAATGATAATAAAATTCGTGGTTCTTTGAAAAAAATTGATAAATTTTTTTTTGAATTGCGTCCGTTATCTTTTAATAGATTTTTAAATGGCATAATAAAAGAAAAACGTTGTAGGTTTTTTTTTGATAAGGAAAAACGCAATCAATTTTTTTTTAAATCTAAAGAATTTTTTGAATTTTTTGGGTTACAAAGTTTAAAGAAAAATTTTTATTTTACAGGTAAAAAATCTTTTTTGTTTCGTTATTTTGTAAGTAAAAATTTTTTTAATGTTATAAAAAAAAAGCTTTTTTTTTTACCTAAAAAAAATCAATCTAAAATTTTTTTTTTTTTGAAAAAAGAAGGTGGTCGCTTTTGGCAAAAAATTTTGGGCCGTTGTTTCAAATTTTCAAAAAAAAAAAAAAAAAAAATTGGATTTTATGCAAAAGCAAGACTTTTTTCAAAAAAAAAAAAAAAAATAAATGAAAAATTGATTTTTTCTATAAATGATAAGCAATTCTTTGTAAATTGTATTATGGAAAATGGAAATAAAGAGAAAGCTTTACGTATTTTTTTAAAAGCTTATTTTTTATTTGCTAAAGAAGTCTTTATTTTTTTAAATATAAAAAAAAAACAAAATCCGATTTATTTTTTTAAAAAAGCAATAGCTGATGTAATACCGCCTTTAGTTTTAATTCAAAAAAGTATTGCTGGAAAAAAACAAAAAATTCCTTATGTTGCAAAACTTGAAAGAAGACGTAGAATTGCAATTAGATGGATCGTTTTGAGTGCAAAAAATTCTAGCGTTCATAAAGATAAACCTTTTTTTTTTAAATTAGCTTTTGAAATGTTGGATATTTTAAAAAAAAAAGGTTCATCTTTAAAGAAAAAAAAAGAATATACAGATGAGTATGCAAAAGGTCGTTTTTTTATTAGAAGATTAAAAATCGTTTAAATTTTTGTAAAAAATGTTATTAAAAAAATTAGTTAAAATTAAACAAAAATATTCTGGTAGAAATAATACAGGAAAAATTACAGTACGTCACAAAGGAGGAAGATCAAAAATTTTTTTTCGAAAATTAGATTTTATTAAAGCTATTTTTGAGATTCCGGCAATTATTTTAACGATTGAATATGATCCAAATAGAAGCTCTTTCATATCATTAATTTTATATAAAAATGGAATTTTATCCTATATTTCTAGCACTAGTTCTTTGAAAATTGGAAATCAAATAATAACTTCGTTTGATAAAGGTCAAGGAATTATTGGAAATACTTTAAGTTTGCAAAATATAGGGCTGGGATCTTCTATTCATAATATCGAACTTTTTTTTGGTAAAGGTGCGCAGTTTTGTAGATCAGCAGGAAGTTTTGGCGTTTTACTTTCAAAAAATTTTTCTCTTAAAAACTCTTTTGTTACAGTACGTTTACAGTCGAAAGAGGAGTATATTTTTTTTGGAAAAAATATTGCTACTGTTGGAATTTCTTCTAATTTGGATTTTTATTTAAAAAAATTGAAAAAAGCAGGTACTTCTCGACATTTAGGAATAAGGCCACATGTTCGTGGAGTTGCGATGAATCCTGTAGATCATCCTCATGGAGGTGGAGAAGGAAAAACTTCTGGAGGTCGCCCATCAGTCACTCCATGGGGTAAATTAACAAAAGGAAAACCTACGCGAAATCGAAAAAAAATTTCGAATAAATTTATCTTTTTTTCGCGAAAAAAAAAAATTTAATATCTTTTTATTTTTATAAAAATGTTTTTTCGTTTTCAAAAAAATTTTTTAAATACTTTTAAATTAAAGATTATTAATCAAAAAAAAAAATATATGGTATATGATAAAAATTTATATATTTCTCCAAGTATGATAGGTTTAAATTTTAAAATTCATATGGGCAATATTTTTTTTATTTTACTTGTAAAACAAAATATGCTAGGTTATAAAATAAATGATTTTATTTTTACAAAAAAGAGAGCAATTTTTAGATCAAGTAAAAAAAAAAAAAAAAAGTAAAAGCATGGGACATTTAGTAAATCCGATATCTTTTCGTTTAGGAAAAACTTTTTATTGGAATTTTGTTTGGTCTGCATTCTTAAGAAAAAACTATAAATATTTAATTTTACAAGATTTACAATTTATAGTTTTTTTTAGATGGATCTTATCTTTAAATTTTTTGTATAGGCTTGGATTATTTTTTAGTCATTTTAAATTATTTCGTTTACGTGATAAATTAATTTTTATAATTTTTTTTATATATAAAAAAAATTATGGATTTTCTAATGATATTTTTAAGTTTTCGAAAAAAATAAAAGGAAATTCTTTTATTGTAAAATCACTTTTGCATTCAAAATCTGTTTTAAAAAAACGTAAAATTTTGCTAAAAAGTTGGGAATTTTTTTATATTAAAACGGTTTTTAAAACTTTAAAAAAAAAAAAAAAAATTTATGAATATCATAATGTTTTAAAAAAAAGAACTTTTATTTTTTTTCGAAAACTTTTATTGTTATCAAAGAAAAAAGTTTTTTTTAATAGATTCGAATTTAAAATTGTAAAATCTTTTTTTAAAAAATTGATTTTGTTTTATTTTTATCAACAAGAAGCAAAAGCTTTATATGTAAAAACTAAAAATGAATTTAAAAGTTTAAATCAAAATTTTAAAATTTTAAAGTTAATTAGAATTTTTTTTAAAAAATATTGTTCAAACTCCTCTTTGTATAATCTAAAAGTTAAGGCATTAAATAATGTTTTTTTTCAATATTTTAGTTTTTTAGATAGTTTATTTTTTCTATTTTTTTATAAAAAACAAATTTTATCAATAAAAATAAAAAATTTTTTAAAAAATTTTTTATTTTTATTTAAATCTAGAAATATATTTTATAAAAATTTTTATAAATTTTTTTTTTTTTTTAAAAATAAAAAATTTTTATTATTAGTTATAAAATTTTTTAAAAATTGTTCTAAATTTTCAAAATTTAAAACTAAATTTTTACTTTTAAAAAAAAACTTAGTTTTAAATTTTGAAAATAAAAAAAATAATCGTTTTTTTTATTTAGGATTTAAAAAATTTCTTCATAAAATATATTCATTACTTTTTGAAAATAGAATTCTTTTTTTATTTGAATTTTTTTTCATTAAAAGTTATGAGTATATATTTTTTTTTAGTAAACATAAATTTATGTTACACTCATATATAATAAATAGTGGAAAAAATAAACAATTTTTGTTATATAGTAATGCTAATTTGATATCAAGATTGCTGTATGAAGCATTACGCTTTAAAAAATTTAATTTAAAAAAAGCAATTTTTTCTATTGTTAAATTTCTATATAAAATGCCAGAAGTAAACGGGTATAGAATTGCAGTTGCAGGTCGTTTAACACGAAGCCGTCGTGGATTATATATTGTTAATAAAGAGGGAAAAGTTCCATTAAGCACTTTACGTATTCCAATAGACTATAGTACTTTTTTATTTAAAAGTAAGTTTGGAATTTGTGGAATTAAAGTTTGGTTAAATAAAAGTATTTTTTCTTTTTCTATGGAACGTAATTTTTATCTATTAGGTATGCAATTTTTTTTTAAACAATATAAAAAAAAATTTGCATATTTATATTACAAAAATTTAAAAATTTTTCGTTATCTTTCAAATCTTGAGAAAATTTTTAAAAGTAAATATATTTCTTCAAAAACATTAAGTAAAAAATTTGGTATTTTTTCTTTTGTTAGAAAAAGAAAAAATGTAACATTATTAGTAAAAAGTCATTATCATAAAATTTTTTAGAAAAAAGATGAATTTATTTATACCTCAAAATTTTAAATATAAAAAAACGTTTAGACCTCGTATTGGCAAAAATACCGGAACTTTTAGTAGATTAAATAAAATGACAAAAGGTTCTTTTGGATTAAAAGCAGTTACGAGTGGTTTATTAAAATCTATACATTTAGAGGCAATTAGAAAAGTTTTAAATAAATTTCTTAAAAAAGAAGGTTTTTTTTTTTTTAGAGTATTTCCTAATAAAACTATGACAAAAAAACCTTTAGAAGTTCGTATGGGAAAAGGAAAAGGAAACGTAGATTGTTGGGTTTTTCCTATAAAAATAGGTACAATTTTCGCAGAAATAGACGGCGTTTCTAATCAAAGAGCTGTAGAAATTTTTGATTTATGTAAAGCAAAATTGCCAATTTTGATAAAATTAATAAAAAATGATATTACTAAAAACACGCGTTAATATTATTGATAATTCTGGTGGGAGATTTGGAGAAGTTTTAAATATATTATGTAAATCTTCTAAAAGTTCTGCAGTTGTAGGGGATGTATTAGTACTTACTTTAAAAAAAATAACTCCAAACAAAAAAGTTGAAAAAGGTAAAATTTATAAAGGTATTGTTGTAAAATTAAAAAAGAAAATTGTAAGGTATGGTGGAATTTTTATAAAATTTTCAGATAATGGAGTTATTTTGTTAAATTCAAAAAAAGCCATAATAGGTACACGTGTTTTAAGTATAGTGGCCCAAGAGTTAAAAGAAATTAAATGCGTAAAAATTTTATCATTAGCTCCTAGTGTTTTTTAATAAAAAAAAATGTTGACCTTTTTTTATAGATTTTATAAAGATATAGTATTAGCTGAGTTTTTAGATCGTTTTAAAATTTCTTCTGATTTTGTAAAATTGCCAACACTTTCGAAAATAGAAATTTGTTTTTTTTTTTCAGATCTTTCGGATTTAGAAGATTTGAAAATTTTGAATTTTTTTCAATTTTTTGAGCAGTATTTTTCGATTAATAAATTTCCATTTATTAAAAAGATATTATTTGTTAATCGAAAAACTTATAAATTTTGTGTTATTTATACTTTTAGAAAAAAAGAGGCTTTTGATATTTTAGAGTTTTTCATTTCGAAAATTAATAATTTATCTATCATAGAGCGTCCTTCTTTATTGAATTTTTTTTATTTTTCAAAAAATGCAAATTTTTTCATAAATATAAAGAAATTTACATTTTTTGATGACATGACTTTTTCTGGAGAATTGCCTAAAGTTTCTAGTAGTATTAATATTTTTTTTGAAAATATTGAAAACTCTAAAAAATTTAATAAAAATTCTGTTAACTCTTTAAAGAAATTTTTGAATTTTTTGGGATTAAATGAAGATATCGAAATTAAAGTTATTTCTTAAATTTTTTATTCTATGAAAAGTTTATATATAAAAGATGTAAAAATGCGCAAAAATTTAAAAAAAAAAGAATTATTTAATATTTGGTGTAAAAGTTCTTTTTTAAATAGTGGTTATAATTTTGAAACAAAAGAAAAAATTGTGTATTTTTTTTTTTCAAGAACAAAAAATGAATATTTATCTAAAATAAAAAATCGTTGTTTTTTTTCCAATAGAAGTCGAAGTGTTTTGTCTTTTTTTGGATTATCTCGTATTAAAATTCGAGAGTTTGCTTCGTTTGGACTTTTAAATGGTACTAAAAAAAGTAGTTGGTAATTTAAAAAATTAAATTTTAAAATGCGTGCATTATCAAAATTATTTAGTAGCATAAAATTAAACCAAATTCAAGGTTGTGAGTATGTTATGGTAGATAAAACTTCGTTAAATTTAGCAATTTTGTTTAAATTGTTTTTTTTGGGATATATAAGAGGTTACAAATTTGATCCTTTTTCGGTTTTTAAAGTTTTTGTATATTTAAAATATTATAAGGGTCTTCCTTTATTAAATAAAATAAAATTTGTTGCAAATACAACAAATCAATTAAATTTTAAAATTTCGGATATAAAAAAAAATTTTGTGTCAAATAGTAATTTTACTCTTTTTACCACGTCAAAAGGTATATATTCAGCATTAGAATGTATAATTATTAACTCGGGTGGTTTTTTATTACTTTCTATTTAATCAAAGAAGCTTAAAAAAATTAATTATGCTAATTTTAAAAAAAAAAAGATATAATCCGATTAGTTGTAATTTTTATCCAGAACTTAAAATAATAAAAATTTCTGGAATTTTTGGATCAAATTTTATAAAATTGCCAAATGTTTTTGTTTTAGAAAAAAAGAAAATTTTTTATTTTTCTAAAACAAAAGGATCTTTTTCAAAATTTCAAAAAGAATTTTGTTTGGCAGTTTTAGGCGTAAGTTGTGGTTGGTTTTTAACAATGGAGCTAGTAGGACGTGGGTTTTCAGTTTCTTTTCAAAAAAATTTTTTGATATTTAATGTTGGTTTAAGCCACGGTTTTGCTTTATTTTTAAAAAATAATTTTCAATGTCAAATTGAACAAAAAAAAAAAACAAAATTTTTATTATTTTGTAATAATTATCAAGAGTTAAAAGATTTGAGCGTTTTCATTAAAAAAATAAAGCCATTAAATGTTTATAAAGGAAGTGGGGTTAAATTTGAAAATGAAACTATTAAATTAAAAATTGGAAAGCAAAGTGGAAATTAGTTTATTATTTATTAATTAATCTTTTTATTTTTTTATGACAAGTACATTAAAAAGTTTGAATTTTACAAAATTTGATCCAAAAAATAAAATGATTCGTAATTTAAGTAATGTTTTTGGTATTGGGTTTTTTTCAAAAAAAGAGCTTTTATTTCGATTAGGATATTCTCATTTTGACGTTTTAAAGATTAGAGAAATAGATTCGTTTTTTTTAAGTAGGTTATATAAATTTTCTAAATTGTTTATAAAATCTTATAATTTTCGTTTTAAAAGATTACAAAAATTTTTACGATTAGAAATTAAAATAAAAACAAAAAAGAGTTTTTATTTAAAGCATGGTTATCCTGTAAATAATCAAAGAAGACGAACAAATGGAAAGACTGCACAACGTTTAAATAAATATTTATTTAATTTACTTAGTAAAAAGAAATGAGAAATTTATTTTTAAAAAAAATTTTTCGAAAAGGTTTTAGAAAATATAGAAAATTTATAATACAAAAAAAAAAACAAAATTTTCTGCTTTTAAAAGAAAAATTTGCGAAGAGAAGAATAATTAATTGTATCTTTAAAAAATTATTAATAAACTCCATTGTAAATTTAAATAGTTCTTTATTATTAGTAAGAGAAGTTTTATTTTTTAAAAAACGATTTTTATTTTTAGAACACAAAGATTCTTGTTTCTCGAAATTAAGATTTTTAATTCAAAAAAGAATAAGGCTTTTAAAAAAACGTTTTCGAACAAAAAATCAATTGGATTATAAAAAATTTAGTATTCGTAAATTTAAATATTTACCAAAATTTTGTATAATTTCTCAATCGGTAAGTAATATTTTTGTAACGCTTTTAGACTTAAATGGGGAGCCTTTTTTTACAGTTTCTGGCGGAAATTTTAAGATAAAAAAAAAACGACAAATTAAATCAACAGCAACTACTATAAAATTGGCTGAATCTGTTCTTTTGGCTTTGCGTAAAAGAAGAGGTTTTTTTTTATATTTAATTATTTCATATCCTATAAAAAGTTTTATTTTGAGATCTTTTTTACATAGTATAAAAAAAGATCGTCGATTAAAGATTAAATATATTGTTAATCTTCAAAAATTTGCGCATAATGGATGCCGCTTTCGAAAAAAAAGAAGAAATTAGTTAGTTAAAAAATTTACAGGGTGTGGCGTAATTGGTAGCGTGTTTGTTTTGGGTATAAAAGGTTGTGAGTTCGAGTCTCACCACCCTGATAATTTTTTCTATTTTTTTATTAAGAGTATATTTTATTTATTATGAATTATTTACAAAATTTTTTAGGCATAAAAGAATGCAATATTGTTCCAAAATTAGGAAGTAAAAAATTTCGTTATTTCTCTAGACGTCGTGATTATTTTTCAATGCGTCTTTTTTTTTATAGTTTTTATCCAGATCAATTTAGTTTTTTATATGATTTAGATAATGATTTTTTAAAAGGTCGTTATTTATTTTCGGATAAACTTAAACGTTTATTTCGAATTGATTTTAAAAAAAATCAAAAACTTTCAAGAGTTATTCGTCCGTTTAATACCTCTTTATTTAAAATACGTAAAACTCGTTTTTTTATAATAACTGCGGCTTCTTGGCGAAAAAAACTCAGAAGACTAAACTTTTGGAAATTATCCTCTAAGTTTAATCAAAATGTTAATTTTAATTTATATAAAAATTTAGGGCATATATATAATCCTTATTTTTTACAGTTTAATTTTTTGTCAAGTATTAATTCAGTAATGAATGTTGTATCAGAAAATAAAGAAGTTTGTCGTTTTTCTTTTGTAAAAAAAAAAAATCTAAATCGACGAATAGTTATTCGTCGATTTAGATTTTTTAGAAAATTTAATAAAAAAAGCCGATAATATAAAATAAAAATTTAAAAAATATTTATATTTTTGTATTAATAATATGCCTCAATTAGATAAAGCTACTTTTCAATTACAAGCAATCGTTTTAGTTATTGCTTTTTTATTTGTTTATTTTTTGTTATATTGGATTATTTTACCAAATATACAAGTTTCTATTTTTTTACGAGAACAGTTTTTATTAGAAATTGAAGAATTTTTAGAGTTGAATTTCTTTAATTTGAATAAATACTTAAATTTTAGTACTTCTATTTTATTGATTTTTTTGCAATCACATTTTATAATTGCTGATAAATTTTTTAAAAAATTTCAAAATACGTCTTATAACTCGGAAATAATTGACATAAATGAAAAATTTCATTCTGAAATTTTTTCATATATTGAAAAAAAATCAAAAACTTTATATGGAATTTCTAAATTGAATTAAAAAAAATGTTACCATTAAAAATTTTTTCTTTTTATCCAAGTCTTATTTTTAGCTTTATCTTGATAAATATAGGTTTTGAATTTATCAAATTTGATGAAGAATTTATTATTTTTATTAGTTTATTAATTGTTTTTTTAACTTTAGTTGAAAATTTAGGTAAAGATTTACAAGATTCAGCTGAAATTCAACTATCAAAATTAAAATCTTTTTTTCAAAATAAACAAGAAGCAAATGCTTTTTTAATTCAAGAACAGTTAAATGTTTTAAATTTTTTAGATGAATTTTTTTTAGAAAAATCTTATTTTATTTTAAAAACACAATTGAGTTTTATTGAATTTTTTTCTTTCGAATTTTATGTTACAGAATTATATTTAAATCTTTTAATTAAGGAAACTTTAATTAATTTTGAAATTTTAGAAACAAAAGCATTAATGAGTTCAGAAGCTTTATATAATTCTTTATATTTAGTAAAAGTAAATGCTTCATTAGTAAATAAAAACTTTGAATTAAACTCAGAAAATTTACAGCAAATTTTCTCATTTATTTTAAAAAAAAAATTAAATATAATTCAAAAAAAAAAAAGTTAGCAAAAAATGATTTTTAATTTATTTCAACCATTAGAACAATTTGAAATGATTGTTTTTCGTCCATTTAGTTTTTTTCCATGGATTGAAAATATATTTTTTTTTTTATTTAATTTCGAAGACGGTTTTTTTTTTACAAACTCAATACTTTATTCTATTTTTGCAATTGGAAGTTTATATTTTTTTATGTATGTTTCTATTGAATATAGAAATGTTCTTCCACATAATCCTTGGGAAGTTTATTTAGAATCTACTTATACATTTATATATACAACATTAACAGATCAAGCAACTAAAAGTCGTCCAACAGTGCAATTAGTGCCGTTTACTTTTACTTTATTTTTTTTTATTTTAAGTGCAAATTTGATCGGTTTAACACCTTATGGATTTACGACTACAAGTTTTATTATAAAAACTTTTATTTTAAGTGCAGGTCTACTAATCGGATTAACAATTACTGGTTTAATCTTGCAAGGCGCAGCATTTTTTCATTTATTTGTACCTTCTGGAGTACCTACAGCTTTGTTACCTATGCTTGTTTTTATAGAAGTAGTTTCTTATGTATCTCGTGCATTTAGTTTAGCAATTCGACTTTTTGCAAATATGATGTCCGGTCATTCTTTGTTAAATATTTTGTCAGGTTTTTGTGTTTCAATTGCAAAAAAATCTTTCGTTTTAGCATTGATTCCTTTTTTAATTATTTTGGCAATTTCATTTTTAGAAGTGGGTATTGCTATTTTGCAAGCATATGTTTTTGTTGTATTATTTTGTATTTATTTAAATGATGCTTTATTTGGTCATGCGGAAGATCATGATCATGGAAATCGTTTAGAAAATGAAGCATATTACAATTTTGAAGAAACAAGTGCTGATTCTGTTTTCGATTTTTCAAGTTCAATGGATAAACTTTTAAAAAAAATTGACATTGATTTTGCTAAAAAAGAAAATATTTTAAATTTAAACGTTTCACGTAATTTTTATCAGTTAGAAACTAACAATTTTTCTTTAAAAAATTTGAATAAATCTTTAAAATTTAAGCATATAGATAATATTATATTTAAAAAATAAAAAAATGTTTTAAATTTTTTTATAAATGGGAGTGTACTTCAATTAGGTAGAAGGTCGACTTGTCGAGTCGAAAGTTGCAGGTTCGAGCCCTGTTACTCTCGTTGAATTTTTTTCTAAAATATATGCTTTTTTATTTTTATTATTTTTCTATGTTTTCTTTAAATTTTGAATATTTTTATATATTAGTTTGTTTAGGGTTTAGTACTATTTTAGCGTTAGTTATTATATTTTTATCATATTTAATAGTTTTTCAACAAAGTGATTCTGAAAAAATTTCTGCATATGAATGTGGTTTTCAACCTTTTGAAGAAGCACGTAGTCAATTTGATATTAAGTTTTATTTGGTTGCAATTTTATTCATTATTTTTGATTTAGAAATAATGTTTTTATTTCCTTGGTGTGTAAGTCTTTCTATTTTAGATTTAGCAGGATTTTGGTCGATGGTTGGTTTCTTATTTATTTTAACTTTAGGTTTTATTTATGAATGGAAAAAAGGAGCGCTAGATTGGGAATAAAAAATTTTTAAGTAACGAATGAAAATTTTTAATTTAAAATATAAAATACGTCGAAAAAGCTTAGATTTTAAAAAGTTATATACTTACCGAGAAAAAAATGGGTTTTCTTTTGTTTTTAAAATTCATTTTTTAGAAAGAGTTGTAAAAATTTTGTCAAAAAGTATTAAAAATATTTATATTTTTAATAATAATGTATCTATACAAATTTATAGTCAAAGCTTGAAAAATGCATTATTTTTTTTTAAAAATCATACAAATTGTCAATTTAAAATTTTGATTGATATGACTTGTGTTGATTTTCCTGAAAATCAAGAAAGATTTTCTTTAATATATAATTTGTTGAGTATAAGATTTCGTTCTAGATTGCGTTTAAGCGTAATGACTACAGAATTAATTCCAGTAGAATCTGTGATTAGTTTATATCCATGCGCAAATTGGTTAGAACGCGAAATTTGGGATATGTTTGGAATCCTTTTTACAAATCATCCAGATTTGCGTCGAATTTTAAACGATTATGGGTTTGAAGGTTTTTCTTTACGAAAAGATTTTCCACTTATGGGTTTTGTTGAAGTGCGTTATGATGACGAGCAAAGACGAATTGTTTATGAACCTGTAGAATTAGCACAGCAATATAGATCTTTTAATTTTGTAAATCCATGGGAACGTTTTATTAATCAAAAAATTGATGGGAAACCTTTTTTTAAAACAATACATAATAATAAATCTTTATAAAAAAAAATGAAACAAAATATAATTACAAAAAAAGATTTTGATATAAATAAAGATAGAGATGTTAAAAATTTTTTATTAAATTTTGGTCCACAGCATCCAGCAGCACATGGAGTTTTACGCTTAGTTTTAGAGCTGAATGGGGAAGTAGTTTTAAAAGCAGATCCGCATATTGGATTATTACATCGAGGAACTGAAAAATTATTAGAATATAAAACATATTCACAAGGTTTACCCTATGTAGATCGTTTAGATTATGTTTCAATGATGGCGCAAGAACATGCGTTTGCTTATGTTGTGGAGTCTTTTTTTAATAAAAAAGTACCTAAACGCGCAAGCTATATACGCGTTATTTTTTTAGAAATAACACGTATTTTGAATCATTTGTTAGCGTTAACTACGCATGCTTTAGATGTTGGAGCTATGACACCATTTTTGTGGGCATTTGAAGAACGTGAAAAATTAATGGAATTTTATGAACGCGTTTCAGGTGCTAGAATGCATGCAAACTATATTAGACCAGGAGGTGTTGCACAAGATATACCTGTTGGTTTATTAGATGATATTTTTAAGTTTATTAAGCAATTTGGTTCAAGAATTGATGAATTAGAAGAACTTTTAACAGGAAATCGAATTTGGAAACAACGCTTAGTAGATGTTGGTATTGTTAGTGCCGAAGAAGCTTTAGCTTGGGGGTTCACAGGCGTTATGCTACGAGGCTCTGGAATTCCTTGGGATTTAAGAAAAAAAGAATCTTATGAAATTTATGATGAATTATCTTTTGAAATACCTATTGGATCTAAGGGTGATTGCTATGATCGCTACTTGATTAGAATAGAAGAAATGAGACAGAGTTTAAAAATACTTGAACAATGTCTTGATAAAATACCCGAAACTGGTAATTATAAAATTTTTGATTTTAAATTAGTTTCACCACCGCGTGCATTAATAAAATTTGATATGCATGCCTTAATTCATCATTTTAAATTTTTTTCAGAGGGTTATTCTTTGCCTAAAGGTGAATCTTACGTTGGAGTAGAAGCGCCTAAAGGTGAATTTGGTCTTTTTTTAGTTTCTGTAGGATCAAACAAGCCATATCGCTTTAGAATTAGAGCACCAGGTTTTTTCCATTTACAGTCGTTGAATCAAATGTCATATAAACATATGATTGCAGATGTAGTTACAATAGTTGGAACTCAAGATATTGTTTTTGGTGAAATCGATAGATAAAATTGAAAAATAAAATTTTTTTCGAAAAAGAATAAAAATTTTTCAAATATGGCCTTTTTTATGCAATTTGCATAAGCAACAATTTGCTTATATTTTTTTTTGATATAACGCAAAGTCTTCGTGGTAATTTTTTAAAAAGCAGATAAAAATTTTTAATATGAAAAATAATATTAAATTAGAAGATAGTTTAAAAAATAAAGGATATGTTTTATCAGTAGGAGATGGTATTGCTATTATTGATGGTTTGACAAAAGTACATGCTGGAGAAATGTTAGAATTCGCTTGTGGATTGAAAGGTATGGCGTTAAACTTAAACAGTTCAACTGTAGGTGCTGTTATTTTTGGAAATGAAAAATTAGTAAAACAAGGAGAATTTGTATATAGAACTCAAAGTTTAATGGAAATTCCAGTAGGTAGAGGCTTATTGGGTAGAGTTGTTGATGTATTAGGAAATCCAATTGATGGAAAAGGACCTTTACAAGATATTTCTGGAACTAACAAGATTGAGGTTAAAGCACCGGGTATTATTTCAAGAAAATCAGTGCATGAACCATTGCAAACAGGATTAAAAGTTGTTGATAGTTTAGTACCTATTGGTAGAGGACAAAGGGAATTAATTATTGGTGATAGACAAACAGGAAAAACATCAATTGCAATTGATGCAATTTTAAATCAGTCTTTTTATAACGAAACTGCGTCTGAAAACCAAAAAGTTTATTGTGTATACGTTGCAGTAGGTCAAAAAAGATCAAGTGTTGCTCAAATCGTTGAAATTTTAAAACAAAATAAAGCTTTGGATTATTCAATTGTAGTAGCTGCAACTGCATCAGAAGCTGCATCTTTACAATTTTTAGCGCCATATTCAGGATGTGCAATTGCTGAATTTTTTAGAGATAACGGTATGTCAGCTTTAATTATTTATGATGATTTAAGTAAACATGCTGTAGCTTATAGACAAATGTCTTTATTATTGCGTAGACCACCAGGTCGTGAAGCTTTTCCTGGAGATGTTTTTTATTTACATTCTCGCTTATTAGAAAGAGCTGCTAAACTTTCAGCTGCATTTAAATCAGGGTCTTTAACTGCGTTACCAGTAATTGAAACACAAGCTGGAGATGTTTCTGCCTATATTCCAACAAACGTAATTTCAATTACAGATGGACAAATTTTTTTAGATACTAGTTTGTTTTATCGAGGTATTAGACCTGCTGTAAACGTTGGGTTATCCGTAAGTCGTGTTGGATCCGCAGCACAAGTTAAAGGTATGAAAAGCGTAGCTGGATCTTTAAAATTAGAATTAGCACAATATAGAGAAATTGCAGGATTTGCAAAATTTGGATCAGATGTTGATGAAGCAACTCAACGTTTATTAGATAGAGGTGCTCGTTTAACTGAAATTTTAAAACAATCAAATTTTCAACCTTTGGATGTTACAAAACAAATAATAAGTGTTGCTTCTGGAGTAGCTGGATTATTAGATAGAGTTGGCTTAGAAAATTTAGAAGGTTATCAAACGGATTTGTATAATATTTTCTATAATTATAACATATATAAACCTTTTAAAAAAGCAGTAATTGCTTCAGATCCAAGAGAAATTATTTCTTTTTTAAATTTTCAAAAAAGTTTATCATTATAAAATAGTTTATAACTAAAAAAAATAGAGTCAGTAACTCAGAGGTTAGAGTGTACATTTGATAAGTGTGAAGTCGCAGGTTCAATTCCTGCCTGACTCAAGTTTTGCTTAATTAAATACCTATAGCTTAATTGGATAAAGTATTAAACTACGGATTTAAAGTTGTGAGTTCGAGTCTCGCTAGGTATAAAATAATTTTGTAAATTTGTTTGAATTTTTTTTTTATTTAAAAATTGATTAGAAATACACAAAACTAAATTAATTTAAAAAAATTATAATAAGGGTTAGAGTAGTGTCCATTAGTCCCCTTATAAGGAGGAAAAAGGTAATAATACAAAAACTTTTCATTGTTTGTGAGGTATAATGTCGTCAAATTAAATATCAAAAGTCAATATATTTTTATTAAAATAAAATGTCTTTTTATATAAATAATTTAGTTTTTGAAAAAACATCAAAAGATTTAACAATTTTACAAGCTTGCGAAAAAAATGAAATAGTAATTCCTAGATTCTGTTATCATGAAAAATTAAGTATAGCAGGTAATTGCCGAATGTGTTTAGTAGAATTAGAAAAATCTCCAAAGCCTGTAGCTTCTTGTGCTTTGCCTATTATGGATAATATGAAAATTTTTACGGATACTGCTTTAGTCAAAAAAGCGCGTGAAGGTATTTTAGAATTTTTACTGATCAATCACCCTTTGGATTGCCCAATATGTGATTGGGGTGGTGAATGTGATTTACAAGATCAAACACAAGTTTTTGGAGGGGATCACGGACGTTTTTATGAAAGCAAACGAAGTGTTTCTGATAAAAATTGTGGTCCACTTATTAAAACGTTCATGACAAGATGTATACATTGTACGAGATGTGTTCGTTTTTATTCTGAAATTGCGGGCATTTCTAAATTAGGTACTACTGGACGTGGAGGTAAAATGGAAATAAGTTCTTATGTTTTAGATAATTTAGATTCTGAACTTTCTGGAAATTTAATAGATTTGTGTCCTGTTGGAGCATTAACTTCAAAACCTTCCGCATTTTTAGGACGCCCTTGGGATTATGAGAGTTTTAAAACAATAGATGTTCTTGATTCTTTTGGTTCAAATATTCAAATTGATTTAAGCGGTTTAAATTTAATTCGTATTTTACCAGTTTTAAACGAATTTGTAAATGAAGAATGGATAAGTGATAAATCACGTTTTTTTTTAGATGGATTATTAGTACAACGTCTTCAAAAACCTTTAATTAAAGTTAAAGGACAAAAATTTTTGACAGTTAGTTGGGATTTTGCTTTAGAAGAAGTTTATAAAAAACTTGTTTCTGAGAAACGAACTTTTGAAAACATAATCGGAGTTTTTGGACCTTTAGTAGATATAGAAACTTTGCTAAATTTTAAGCTTTTTTTAAATACTTTTGAATCTAATATCTTATTGTTTCAAAAAGAATTTATTTTCGAAAATTTGGATTTTCGCGAAAATTTTACGTTTAATTTTAATAAAATAAAAAAAAAACAATATGATATCATTTTTTTTTTAGGTTTAGATTTAAGAAAAGAATCTTCTATTTTAAATGCAAAATTGCGAAAATTTTGTTTGGAAAATAATAAAGTTGTTTGTTCTATTGGTTCTAATTTTGAATCAAATTTTCATGTTAAAAAAATAAGTAATAACTTTTTAGATTTTATTAAAATTTTAAAAGGAAAACATTGGTTTTCTAATTTTTTTTTTTCATCAAAATCTAATTTAATTTTATTAGGGAGTTCTATTTTCTCGGATCAAATGGGTTTTATTCTTTGGAATCAATTAAAAATTTTACAAAAACAATTAAAAAAAAATCTAAATTTAGATTTTTTTTTAATTGTTCCTTATATGTCACTTTCGAATGGGTTGGAATTAGGTCTTAGTTTTAGTTCTTCTAAAATAACTCAAAGTAAAAATCGTATTTTTTATTGTTTAGGAACTTCTCAAAGTTTAAATTTAAAAAAGTATAAGTATGATGAAAATTCTGATTTTTTAATATATCAGGGACATCACGGGAATTCAACTGTTCTTTTAGCAAATATAGTTTTACCTACACCAACTTTTATTGAAAAAAGTTCATCTTTTTTTACATTACAAGGTTTCTTGGAAAAAATTAATAGGGTTTTAATGCCATTTGGCGATTCAAGAGTAGATTCGGAAATTTTTAGATATTTTGGATTAAAGTATGATTTTTTAACGTTAAAAACGTTAGATGTAAAAACCTTGGGGAATTTTGGGTATTTATCTTTTTTTAATGATAAAAAAAATGTTGTTAATTTTTTAAATTATTTTGAATTAAAAAATAATTTAAAAAAAAAACAGGTATCTATCGTAAAAAATAAAATAAGTCAACCTTTTTTTAGCAATTTTTATATGACTGATTCAATTTCTGAGTCGTCTTTAACTTTATCTTTGACAGCGAATGATTTTGTATTTAATAAATCCAATTTTAGAAAATAATTAAGTATGCTTTTGTTCTTTTTTGAAAATTTTTTGATAACTTTAATTAAATTTTTAGGTTTAATTCTTCCTTTGTTAATTGCGGTAGCTTATTTAACATTAATGGAAAGAAAAGTAATAGGTTCCATTCAAAGAAGAAAAGGACCTAATGTTGTAGGTGTCGCAGGGTTATTGCAACCTTTGGCAGATGGATTAAAACTTTTTTTAAAAGAAACTATAATCCCAAGTCATGCAAATCGTATTTTGTTTTTAATTGCCCCAGCGTTAACGTTTCTTTTAAGTTTATCGAGTTGGGCAGTTATTCCGTTTTCTGAAAATTTTGTATTATCCAATATAAATGTAGGTGTTTTATATGTTTTTGCAGTGTCTTCTTTAGGAGTTTATGGAATTATAATTTCTGGATGGTCAAGTAATTCTAAATACGCTTTTTTAGGAAGTTTAAGATCTGCAGCGCAAATGATTTCTTATGAAGTTTCAATTGGTTTGATAATAATTAGCCTTTTACTTTGCGTAGGTTCTTTGAATTTAATAGATATTGTTGATGCTCAAAAAAATTCTTGGTTCGTTTTTGGATTATTTCCGGCATTCTTAATGTTTTTTATTTCCGCATTAGCAGAAACAAATAGACCCCCTTTTGATTTGCCGGAAGCAGAGGCAGAATTGGTTTCGGGGTATAATGTAGAATATTCATCAATGACTTTTGCTTTATTTTTTTTAGGTGAATACTCTAATATTATTTTAATGAGTAGTCTGACTGTTATTTTTTTTTTTGGTGGTTGGTTACCTCCCTTTAATTTTGTTGGATTTTATTTAATTCCAGGCTTTTTTTGGTTTTCGATTAAAGTTTTATTTTTTTTATTTGTTTTTATTTGG
>Ga0209915_1001122_pt1 | contig 43118 bp, 46 predicted proteins | sample ThiBiot_750_plan_FD_183952 | JGI IMG/M metagenome (GOLD analysis project Ga0209915, IMG submission 183952) | Wastewater bioreactor microbial communities from Cape Town, South Africa - Thiocy_cont_750_plan (SPAdes) | ecosystem: Engineered > Bioreactor > Thiocyanate-remediating > Anaerobic-Aerobic... | reverse complement strand
CAATGGTAAACCGCCGCCATAACCTAAGAGTTACAGCAAAAATTGCATTCTCATATTTTTAGACTGAAAATTATCTTACCACCGCTGAATCCACCAACTGGAAGACCGCCTCCGAAACCACCTCCGAAACCACCTCCTGAAGCGCAGCATGGATTGCCTAGACCGCTAGAAACATGAGAAACGAAATTGTCTTTAGAGCATCTATTTTCTTTTGTTTTAAATCAATGGTCTTACGCGCCACCACCTTGTGGGATGAAGATAGCACGAACTTTAGGTGCAAGACCATATGATGGTCCAATTGGTGCGATTGGTGCAGCTGGAACGACAGCAGTTGTGAGGTATCCAGTGTATCCACCGGTTGGATAATAGCCACTATAATATTCTAATCCACCATATGGATCATAGTATCCTGTTCCGTAGCCTGGAAGGCCACCAACTGGAGTTTTCGATTTACCGCTTCCCATTTTATATTGTATATATTAATATAATATGAATCGAGTGCCTAAAAGAAAATATAAACAGATTAATGTGATGATTCTACAATGATAAAACTAGTAGCATCTTGACTATAGATAAATATAGATCGGGATGCTTTTCGTAACCGTAATTTCGTGCACTTCACTTACTTTTATCCAAGTGACGACTACGACGATTGTCGATCTCAAGTAATCGATACAGCGTAAATGTTACAGATTTTATAGGTAAGCGGTTTCACCTTAACTACTTAGACGATAATAAGAAAAAAGAGAGAAAAAGAGAGAGAAAAAAATAGAGAGAGAGACTATTTTGCTGAGAAAAGAAGCGGCGACGGTTGGCCCTTATTTTGAGGACGGCGTTGATCGGTAAATACAATTGGTTTATCATGTTTATTGCCTAGTCGTCCGTGCACTAGTCAATGACGCGTACAAAAAAAAAGAAGGTTTAATGATGGTAATGATATAAAGACAAAAAACGCATGTTTTTCACTATTAACCATGGCCGTTTTATTCAATATCCTATTGGAGAGAACAAAGATAAATCTCTCTTTTTCTACAATAGACATTCATGGTCGACGAGAAAAAAAATTATATTCGCTATCGACGTGTATCGTTGTCATTGATTAAAAAAAAAGATGATTAGCTGTAGTTAGAATAGATAGATTGAAATATCGCGATTAACCTTGAGTTTGTTTTTTGTTGATGATTTACGGCAATGATCTATCCTCGAATATGTTTTGATCTATCTCAAAAAAAAAAGATGAAGAGAGAGAGAGAGAGAGAGATGGAGAAAAAAAAAGATATTCATTGGGAAAATTATTGTTTTATTTTATAATTAGCAGTCATCATTCTTGTGGTTTTCTCATTATTCATTCATAAGAGGCATAAACCCAATAATTTCAAGGTCGAAATACAATCATCATTTGAAATAAAATAAATGAAATGTACTGTTTAGTCATTATTTTTTAGAAAAAGCTATATTTTATATCTAAATTTAAACTAATTTTCGAGTGCAAATCTGCTTATTGTAAGCTTGTTTGATATAAATGCGGTTTTATCTATATGGAAAGATGCAATCATTACGTTCTAGTTTATGTCATTAAGCTTTTAGAATGTCGAAAACTCGGTACAAAATTGAGTGAACAAAATTTGTCGAGATAGTATTCGTTTTTCTGCTTTGAATACGCATAACATTCTTCTGAAGCATAGAATTGCAATAGAAAGTGTTGATCTCCATAACTTATTTCACACTTTTTTTCTCCATGTTTTTTCATTATAAAAAGTACATTTAAAGAACGATTTCTTTAGATATTTCTTTTTCTCGTTGCTTTTCATTCATACGAAATCATTCACATAGTCATTTTTTTTTATCAATCTATTCGTATTACATCTACTTATCGCGAATGCAAACTAAGTTGAGGGGTGAGCATCCCACGGTTGACTGCTTCACACCGCAACGTATATGCCACGTAACCGCGCACTGTCGTCTTTTTTACCCTTGCTCGTATCGATCGATTTTTTCGTTTTTTTTTCACACTAGTTTTATTCTCTCTCTTTTCGTGTCTCTTTTTTTTCTCCTCTCGGTTTTTTACGCTTGCATATTTTACATTCGATACACAATACTGCGCACACAATCAATCGATCACTTATTCAGCTTTCAAATAGATACGATAAAAAGCGAATAGAGATTCTCGTTTCATACATTTATCTTCTTTTTTGATTTTTTCTTTGTTGAATACAGACATATTCATTCATGTAGATATATATGCACATATATACCTAGAGATATATCTTATAATATTCACATTAATATTGCTCATTTGCGCCCGTTTTTTTTGCCTTTCTCCCTCTCTCTCTTTCTCGCGCGCGCGCATGTCCTCTCTCTCTCTCCCTGCCTCTTCTCTTACTCTTTCTTTATTGTCCTCTTTTTTTGTGTTCGTCAGATATTACAATCAGTTATACATAGATCAACGACCATAACAAGTGCGAAAAAAACTGCATAAAGGTTAGTTATATCCACTCTTGCGCGTGTATTGTCAATAAGACGATTTTTAAGTACAAATCTTGTTTTTAGAATGGGTGGAAGCAAAAGTAAAAATCAAGCTTTGTACGGAGATCCATATTTGAACGCGTGAGTTCACTGTAAAGTTTACTTATTTAACAAGTATTTCATTTCATTTAGATATGGACCTAGTTATGGTTACGCAGGCCAACCAGGACTTGCTGGTTATGGTGGTCCAGGTTATACCTATACAACAGCCGGAGCCGTTATTCAAGAACCATGGGCTGTAACCCAATGGACTGAATACTACGTTCCAACAGTCGGCGCACGTGCTAAGCGTCCAGTTATCTATGTTGCTGCTCCATTACCAGCTGCTGCTGCCAATCCATGTGCTGGTTTCGGCGGAGGTTTCGGAGGCGGTTTTGGAGGTGGTCTCCCAGTGGGTGGTTTCGGAGGTGGTCTTCCAGCTGGTGGCTTCGGAGGTGGCCTTCCAGTTGGTGGCTTCGGAGGTGGTCTCCCAGTGGGTGGTTTCGGAGGTGGTCTTCCAGTTGGTGGTTTCGGCGGTGGTCTTCCAGCCGGTGGCTTCGGAGGTGGCTATGGTGCCAATCTCGGGTATCAAGCTTTACCGATGATGACCGTTGCCTACGGTGGTGGTATCCCACCACCAGGTGGATTTGGTGGATGTGGAGGTTTAGGTGGTGGCTTACCACTTTTTTAAAACCTAATAAACTAATTTTCTTTTCTACGCCACAAAAAAAAGTACGTTTTCTTGTTCAATTCTACTTTGCGCAGATTCCATTTTCACGTTTTTCTTGTTGACGCGTTTCTTTATGTGTCTGTATGTGTGAATATCTACATCTATTGGACATTTGAAAAATCTTTTCTCTCTTTTTCTTTTTTCTATTTCATTCGTTTCTTTCTTTCTCTCGATCTTATAATACACCTAGTGATTATTATCATTGAATTTTGCTTTTTTCTTTTCGTAGTATTATTTTATGATTCTTGCTTCTCATTCGTATTATTTTAGTGTATGTGTTTTGCGTATATTTGTAGTTCACAAGTGAGAGAAAGAAACGAAAATAGAAAAACTTATATCATTCAGGCGAATTATAGAATAGCTTTATTTATATTTTGTGTCCTTTTTTTTCATTTATTTACAAACAGGATAATTTCAATCGAATAACCACAAGAGCAAAAAAAAATATATCTGTATGACTCATCCTCTGGTTTACATTACAAGATAAACTACAATCTATCATCGACGTTGACGTCTATTCAAATGATTTTGACTTTTCAATTCGATTAATATTTCATAATTGAAAAAGAAAACAACAATCCATCAATCAAAGTGAAACCCATGAGATTTCCCGATCGATGTTTTTCTTTTCTTTTTCGAAACTAAAAACTTCAGTTAAGTCAACTCATCTCATCACTTCTTTGCGTCTTTGTAAACGTTAATTAGTTGCAACCTTGAATAAATTATAGTAAAAAAATAAACATATTGATTCGGCCGTAAGAAAGAAGGTCATTGATTATATATCAATGAGAAAAAAAACGTAACGGCGTCTGTTAGCAAAAAAAAAGAAAATTATTCGACTGTAACGAAATGCAATTTGAAGATTCTTTTTTCTCTTATTCATATTATCATATCTATCAATCGCTAATGACAAGGAAAAATTTGACGGTAAATAAACGTAAATATATTTTTTTCTTCGTTTAAATGAAACAACAACAACAACGACATATCATAAATCAAAAAATAAATTAAAATAATATGTTCACAAAATATCATTTCGAAAGAAGAAAAATGAAAAATTTGACTAGATTGAAAATGTTTGACAACAATGAGAGATTAAAATTCAGTTTGTTGAAAAATTGATTTACATATTCACTGACAAGACAACAGATCATTACAAAACAACGAAAAAACTATATTGTCGAAAGAGATTCTTTAAGAACTGATTAAAGACGATGTACTGCCTGATAGAAGTCGTTGAGTATCATTAATAAATCGTTGAGAACTATGCCAAAAACCATAGAATCCATAGATTAAAAAGCCTAGATATAATCAAATAAGAAATACAGTTAAAAAAAACGATCCTTCGTTTGAACAATTCTCATTTACCGAAGACCATCCAAACGGCAAATCGTATCCAAGTTGCGGGCGATAGTTTCAAAATTAAATATGTATTTATCAATACACTGAATATCGGAATGTACGGAACGAGTGGTGTCTGATAAGAAGAAAAAAAAAGATAAGAAAATTGAAATAGTCAATTAACAAACTTGATGAAATGTTGCCTAGAAAACAAAATCAATTATTTTTCTTTCTTTTTTCAAAACTTTTTTAATTGACCTCGAAGTATGTTGTTTTGTCTGCTCTTGGTTGTCGAGCAATGGCTGTAATCAGGAGGATTTCAGTGAGAAAAAAACAACTGAATAGAATGACAGTTCCCGATTCTTTCGCAGCAAGACGATGACCAGCAAAGATTTGTATTGCACAAACAATGAAACCATTGATAACTATTTTTAAAAAAATATGAAATCAAATCTTGTTTTCGAATAAATTCGATTATTTTATACTTAGTAAACCAATAAGATATTTAGTAATTTTTGCTGAATAAACAGTTGGATGAGAATATGTTGGTCGAAATAATTCTCGGAAAAACGATGGATTATCCGGCGTATTTGAACGTAACAGTGGATCGTCAATAGGTTGATAACTAAAAATCGAAATCAAAGAATTTCCATTTGTGCTTTTGTTTTCTACCGTAGAAATAAAACTGAAATCGAAACTAATGAATATGCAAGTAATGTTCCAATTGACATCATTTCAACTAATTTCTTTATATCAAACATTAATGCCATCAGTGCTAGAGACAAAAAATGAATATTTGACTGTTCTTTGTCGAATGTCTTTCCTACCAGAAGCTATTCCGCCGAGAATTGTTGCAACAATTGGCGTTTGTAAACGTGGATGAATCCACGAAATAAATCGAAAGATTAAACCATCGGCAGCAATCGCATAGAGAACACGTGGTAAAGGCAAAAGTGAACCGAGTAATGAAGCAAAAATGCCTGAAAATAAAATTTTCCATTGCGTTTTTTTTCGTCAAATTTTGTGAAACTGACCAGTCAATGCTCCAGCACCGATTATGTATTTAAATGCTGGCAATTGAACGTAACGAAATGCTTCAGGAAAAACGGCATCAGGATTTAGTAAATAATAAGGTACCTGAACAAATAGAATCGTATGTTTTCTTTTTAAAATCTACGTCTTTTCCTCTACGTCATCGTAGCATATGGAATAGAAATTTCTAAAAAAAAGGAAAAGAAATCTTACCATCAATGTGATTATGATTGATACGGCACAATAGATGATCGAACAGACGAGTAGTGTCAAACAGATTGACATTGGAATTGCTCGTTGAGGATTTTTACTTTCTTCGCCAGTTGTAGCAACAAGATCGAAACCAACGAACGCATAGAAACATGTTGCTGCTCCGGCTAATGTACCTTCGATACCGAATGGAAAGAAACCACCTTTACCAACATTATATGTCACATTTGTTAGATTTCGAATTTCATTTGGTGATATATGCCAATTATGTCCATGAATCTTTGTTAAACCAACAACAATGACGATTGTTATTACTGTTAAATTGACAAACGTAAAAGCATTATTCAATACAGCTGATTCTTTGATTCCCACAATTAGAAAAACTATTTAAAAAAAAAATTAGACACAAATATATATTGATTTCCTTGATTTAAATATAATTACGCGTTATGACCAAACATAATGTCATGGCGAATAGATCAGCATAGGGTGCAAACGTTTCGGAATGTAGTGGAAAATTTTTTGTAAAATAATCTTTCATGACGAAATTTATCAAGGAATCAAAATATGCACTTAACGCTCGAGCTGTACTAGCGGCGCCTAATAAAACAACAAAAAAGAAACAAATTATTTTCTTAAAAATTTGTCATTCGACGAACCTATTACGTATTCCAGGATCATATTCCAGCCTAAATAATAATAATAATAATAATAGTTTTTCATGGTTTTTGCTCTTACCGATGATGAAGGCCATAATTTCACCGACGCTCACATAGGTATACGTGTATGCACTACCAGCACGCGGCGCCCGTGAACCAAATTCAGCATAGCAAATACCTTGAAAATACAAGGAGAAAAAAACAGAATAGATAAAAAATAATAAATCAATTTCAAATACCAGCAAGAACTGATGCAATGGCAGCAATAAGAAAACTAAGAATAATCGATGGTCCAGCTGTTTCATGAGCAACCTGACCGGTTAGAATGTATGTTCCTGTTCCCAAGGTTGAACCAATACCTACAAACATGTAAATAGTAAACAAATCATTTTGATAGATGTTTGGTTTTTTTTTTACCTAATATTGTTAGATCAAATACGGTTAAACATCGTCTCAATTGAGACGTATGCATCGATTCCGTGTCATAAGTTTTCTTTCGTGTTATGTTCTCATAAAATCGATGAAGAAAACTCGACATTACTGTCTTTTTGTATTGTCAATCTTTAAAAAAGAAAAACAACAACAACAACAACAATTCTCAACATCGTTTTTTTTAACCGTTTGATCAGTTTCTAATTTCTCATAAATATTATTATTGTCCTTGTTCTTTTTCCCTCGCTCTCTCTTATTCCTACTCGTATTAGAAATGTTCTAATTGAATGTGTGAGAAAGAATTCCAAACAGAACCGAAAAATTCTCTATCTCTCCGAGAACCCATAATTGCTAGTTAATATTATTATTTGCGGCTATAAACCATATAGAAAAGAACGTCTAAAGATGTCGTTATAGATAAGGAAACACTTCTGGGATTTTCCCAAGACATTTTATTGAATAAAAACAATCAAGATATTTTACAAATAGAATGTCGATTTAATCGTTATGATAAAAAAATTTTCAAAGAAACATTCGGAAATATGCTTTCGAAAGAGATCGATGATATAGATAGCTATTGATTTTTCTTCTTCTTCTTCTTCTTCTTCTCTTTCTTTAATCAATGTAGTTTCATGGTGTTAATTCAATAGTTTGTACAACACGATACAATCAAACATCTGTTCAAAGTCATTAATGATGATTACTATTGAAAAAAAAACAACTTGAACGGATTTTCCTGTGAGAAGAGCATCAATGAATTAATCAATTATTGTTGTAAACGAAAGAAAGAAACATTAACTTCATTTATCTTTTGACTTTACAACGATGTTATCAGAACAAAAAAACTAATATTTAATTTAACATTTTTTACTTCTAGACTATTGTTATGTTATTCTTTTGCGCATTTCATATAAACAAATTCAACGTAAAAACGAGCTATGAAAATCATTCATCATCATGTTCGATGATTGTATATATACGCAATGAAAATGATACATATTGCAATGTCTCTCTAAAGTATAACTTAACTGATAAATATGTATACACATTTAGCAATAAGAAGTGGCAGAAAAAACATAACATGAAAGAAGAAAAAAAATGATGATCTTCATCGTTCCGCATTGACTTAACGAGCCACTTCGGGAAAAATCAATCGTTCTCTCTTCTCAATTCAATACCGGCAAATCTAACCTTGTTGTTCTTTATGTATATATATCGTCCTGCTTATCGTCATCGATTCATATGCAGAGACAGGATTAATGTTCGAATTGATGCAGATGCGCTTCGAACATAGGCAAGGCAAAAGTCATTAGACAGCATCGATCATCCATCACTTTGTTTTTTATTCATTGCCCCCATCATCTCGCAGTCGAGCATAAAGATAGATAGATAAATAGATAGACTCAACATTCGAGTCAATTTTAATGTTAAAGATGTCTTCGCATTACCATCATCAGCTTGTTTTGTAAATCAACAGATAAATACTTATACAATATGTCACTGTGTGTAAAACATGTCCGAAATCTCGTTTATTTATTAGACAAAAAGAAAAAGTGAGACGATAATTTGATTTGAATAGGCGTGGTTTGTCCGAGAATAAGGATGATTTAACTAACAAGTCAGTTGATAATTGATGCAAATTAAAAGAAAAGAAGACCCGATGGAGAATCGATACATTGGATTCCATATACGAACAACAACAACAACAACAACAAAAAAAAAGAAGCGAGTGAACATTCGAATTCAAGTGACCTTTCTACAAATTTTTCGTGTTCTCGCTATTTTGATTGTCAATGATGCGCAACTGAACAAGTCAATCTAACTAAATATTGTATTCATTAAATGGCAAGAGAAACAACAAATCTAAACTACAACATCATCAAACGGATGTTGCATTTGTCCGTATCCGTCCGGTCGTCGAGCAAAAGTGATGATGAATGAATTCACACATGCAAATTTCGACCAGCATCAACTACTATAGTATTTGCATTGATTAAATGTAGCATTACACAGTAGTCATTGTAACAGACCATAAGACAAGACACCCAAAAAATACTCCTCCCCTTTTTCCTTCCTTATACACATACATATATATCAATACTTTTTATTTCGTTACACCATTTTTGCTCTCGTACCCCCTGATGAGTTGTCGCCTGAAAGAGATAGAGTAATCAAATCTATGCGTTGTCGATTCAATACGAAAAAAAAACGGAAAGCAACAAAAAAAAAGAGAAAGATTTGATCTAATGAAGTGTTTCATATTGTAATTTTCTTCTCTTGTTCAATTAAATAAACAATTGGGATGAAAAAAAGGGCGTCAAAACTCGGTTTTGCCTCAAACTTCGATCGAATAAGAGAGAGAGAGAGAGAGAGAGAAACAGACTACATCTATCATATCTTTTTCTCTTTTCCATTTGGAATATCATTAAATCTCATTAAAAAGACTTCATTTGAATGCAATAATAATATATGAATAAGAGTAAAAAGTAACTTAGTAAAGTGAAAAATGATTAACATTTTCTCGTTTTTTTTCTTCTTTTCGATATGTCTCTCTGTCTCTCAAGAGAATTCAATGTGCCGACATATATAGAATAAGTGAGAGACAAAACTATTGGTGTCATTTTTATTGATGATGATGATGATCATGATGAGATAAGAGAAACGTACAGTATTTTTCAACATAATCTAACAAAACAAAACGAATATGATTGTGGATCAATATTCTCGATTAAATATGAGGTTAAACGATTTCCATGTAAGATTTTTAGTCGAGTAAAATCTCATTTGTTTATTATCAATGCGTTCTTTTTTTTTATTCTTTCTCCTTATTTCTGATTTTTGACATTCGTCCATATAAACCAGACTCAAAGGCATTTTTCGTACGAAAGTCACGTCGCAGCGATAACGCGTAGACAAGATGATAAAGAGGCTTCTAATTGTCCGATGACGTTCTCTCTCTCTCTTTTGCACATCCATATAGAACAATATCCGATACAAGAGCTACCCACGGAGCAAATCAGATTTATTCTTTTTAATTCTCTCTTCTACACACACGATTAATAACAAGCAATTCTCTTTTGCTTAAATCTAGTCTGTTTATATGCATTTCCTTTATAATCACATCTCCCTTTTTTTTTCGTCTAATATGGAATGTATTTCTCCAGTAAAAAAACTGAGAGAGCAGAAGAAGAAGAAAAAAGACTCGAAGAACGAACAGATAAATATTGAGAATAGAGAGACAGAGAGTGCAACGAAAGGGAGAGAGAGAAAAAAAGAAAGAGAAAGTAAATGATTCTTCTTGTTGTTCTTTTTTCTCTCTCTCTCTCGTTTTTTTTTTATTCTTTTTGCTTCTTCATCTTCGTCGTTTTTCTTTCATTGAAACAAACAAACGTTTATTCAAAGAAAATCGATGGCAACTTGGTGGCATCATTCTCAACAACAACATACTCCTCATCATCATCAACAACAAACAAACGAATCGTTCGACTATCCTTCATCAACACAGCCAATGGTTCCTTCACACTTTCATTTTTATGATCCATCAATGATTATGGTTGAAGGTAACACCAACGATGAATATCTTATGCATACAACAAATAATGCAAATCCAAATGAAACAAATTCAATTGATTATCATACGCGTCGACCATGGTATAACGGGTAAATATGAATTTCTAATTCTTGAGCGTCTCATTGGATAGTCATCGATGACAATCAACCATTCAGATTGCTTGATCTGTTCTTTTTTTTTGTTGTTGAAATTATAGAGCAAATAATGATGATCGAAAAGCTAAATCTCGTGTCGCAGCTAAACATCGTCGCAGTGCAGAAAATAAAGAATTCACTGATCTATCGAAATTATTGCCTCTTCAACAGCAAATTGCTGCTCAACTTGACAAAGCATCGATTATTCGTCTAACGATTAGTTACCTGCGTTTACATGAATTTCTCTCACATGGTGATCCACAATGGCCAAATGAAATCAATAGTAAATTTCGTCTTTTTCTTTTCTCTTTATCTTGCTGTTAATCCGATAGATTTCGAAGAGTATTCTCTCTAGATGAGATACGAAAAATCTCTTGAGATAATTGATCATCATCATTATCATTTCTTTCTTTCTTTCTCTTGATTTAGTACCATCAAGAAAACAAGCATTGAAATTATTTAATGCCGATGAAGCATCACAATTATTACAGGTAGATTTCTCGTCAAAGTCAATCGATTGTTGAGATTGTCTTCGATTGAATTTAGTCACTCGATGGATTTATATTTGCATTGAATTCTGATGGACGAATTTTATACATATCGGAATCGGTTTCGAGTAGTCTCGGTTTATCAATGGTGGAAATGACAGGCAATTTTATATTTAATTATCTTCATGAAGACGATAAGAAAGTATTTGCCGATGTTTTGGGTTTTGAATTATTACCACCGTCAAGTCCAACAACAAGTTCAGCACTTGATTTTATGAATTCAGCTAATAATGATCCGGAGCTTATGGATATTCCTCGTAAATTGCTCTTTTTTTCTTTTGATTAAAGAATATTTTTTGTCAAATTTTAGCTGATCAATGTCCACGAATGCAAGCACCAACTGACAACAGTCGATTTCAAAAGAAATCTTTATGCGTACGAATGCGTTCGAGTCTAACAAAACGAGCACCGAATATGAAAACACCGGGCTATCGAGTATGATTCAATCGTTTGAGAAAAATGATTCATCAATTCGACAAATTTAGTCTGTACAAATCATTGGTGAATATCGTTGGCTTCATCCTGATCATCGTCGACCATCGCATAATAACGATTATCTACTAGGCTTCGTCGGCACAGCGATTATACCGAATTTAAGTCCATCACAAAATGAATTTCCCATTCCTGAACATCAGAGTATCATTCGACTCGATGAAAATCTACATATAACACATATGGATGATAAGTAAGTCGATTTTCAAGAACAACAATAGAAAAGATTCAAACTTTTCTCATAGATTACAACGAACATTAAACTGGAATTTAAGTTACACAACATCATCACTTTATCTCTACATACATCCAGATGATTTGCCTTCATTGGTAGCAGCACATCGCGATTGTAAATCTGAAAAAGAAAACAAGAACATTGATTTCGACATCATTCTTCTTCTTTCTTTTGTAGTACCATCTCGGCAACAATTGGTTCTCAATGTTGTTCGATTACAAATGAATGTTATTCCAGCAAATACATGTCAGCAATCGACACGTAAATCGAATGGAAACAATTGTCAAGGTATAATTGAACAAAAATGGATCTGGTGCGATCTGTTAGCTACAATGATGCAATCGAAAACTAACGAAGAAAATTTTATCATACTCGTCGTCGAAATTATCGGGTACGACGAACGCTATTTTGTTTTTGATGGTGATTTTGAATTTTTGATTTCGTAGAGTCGACGAAGGTGTTGTTGTTCCAGCGATCGATGAAGAATTAGAAAATGGTAAAAGTATAATAATTAAAAGAAAACAGATTAAATATCATTTCGTTTTGTTTTGTTTGGTAGAATATGCAACTCGAATGTCATATCGAGCACAAGTCAGTCCATCGGATGTTGTCGAATCATCTCCACCGACAGCAACATCTCGAGTTTCAATTAAACAACAACGACAAGAATCTCCCTATCCGAGTGACCAGTCACAAGCATGTTACTATTCATCATCATCTCCTCCAGCTTCAGTTCCAGTTCCTCCACCACCACCGCCACCATCATCGACAACAGCCTCATTTCCCTCTTCGTCTCCACATCATCGCCATTTATCTTCAACATCAAGTCCAAGTCCGTCATCTCCTCATTCGCCTCTTCCTACAAATCGACCATCAGTTATCATGACGAAAAACATGCATCATTATCATCAACAACAACAACAGCAACAAGCTCATTATCATCCATATGCGTCATATGATTGTAATACATTTCCTTCGCAACAGTATCCTCTACCTCCTCCAACAACAACATCAGTCGAACATTGGTATTATCAACAAGGAAATATGCAAAACGAGAATTTCTCTCTATATCAACATCCAACATCTCATCAATCGAGTTAAAAGAAAAACAAAACAAATTTTCGACCGTCCTTATTTTTTTCTGAATCAAAAACAAAGCAAAACTTACAACACATACACTCACACACAAAAACAAAAGTTCTTTTCGCATGCTCATATTGTGATTGATCGTTTTATTTCTCTCTCTCTCTCTTTTTTTTCTTTTATCGAGTTACTAACTGTTTCTCTTATCATCTATACATATTACTCCTTAATAATGTCAATGTATTCTCTTTTTTCTTTCTCGTTTCGTTTCAGTTTCTTTTTTCGGAGTGGAACAGTAGCAAAAATTAACATTATCTAGACTCGAGTTGTACATTTGTTTTTCTAAAAATAAAACTCAATCATCTGAATAAAGTGAACAATACAGCAAAAGAAATCTTGACTTGGAAGAAGTAAAATATAATATTTACATAATAAATATGATTATATGCCCATACGAAGACGAAGTTTTTCCTTTGTCATAACATTCAAAGAATATTTTATGAGATTTACAATTGACAGGATGTCCATTTAATGGCATAAGATTTTTGCAATGGTAATCACTATGTTACAAATGGAACTCGAGGCTATATTCGAAGTCAGACTCAAGAGGTATTTCAATAGATGCCACCGGCTGTTGGTTCAAGAATGAATACATTTCATGTTTATATTCTTTTGATAAACAATCACTGAATCAAAGAAGTTTTCGTCAATGTAACAAACGTATAAATAAGATACTAATTGATAGTTTATTAACTATTAAAAAACAACATATTTGTTTATTCATTCATAAACTGAAAAAGGACATCATAATTGGCGTTTTCTTTCAAACAAAGACGAGTTTGAATAGTAGAAGATATGTCTTCTGTTTAATGTCTCTGTCGCTTTCTTTTTCTATTGACCATTGACGAAAGTAAGTGGCAGGCCGTATTTGACATATGAACTCGTCGTTCATTCTCTCTCTCAGCCTCGCGTTTTTCTTTTCTCTCATTTTTTTTTCTTCCTTATTCACCCATCATCGTTCATTGCGTGTGCGACAGAAGGGCTAATCACAAAAAAATATCGTAACAGCCGGCAGTACTCCTACTTCTCGCAGCTTTTTTTTTGTTCTCTTCGACTAAAAACAGAAAGCAGAAGAAGAAGAAGAAAAAACGCGGCGCTAAGAAAATTCTTCTATTTCTCTTTTTCTCGCTGTTTTTCTCCTCGAAGAAAGTGACAATCGCATTCATATACTCTGTTGTTCTTTTCGAATTTATTCAAATCGATTTGTAATCGTTATATACGTACATAAAATGACAACAGAAGATACATCATTATCGTTACAAATGCAACGTAATACAGCTAAAGAAAGACGCAAAGAATGGCGGGTAAGAGAAGACCGTTGTTTGTGATTGATGTCCTACACTACGCGTATTATGTGTCGAATGTATTCGGGTTCATTCGTCGTTAACATTTTCTTTTTTGTTTACATCATTTTTTTGTTTCATCGAATCTTTCAATATTCATTTAGAAAACTATGTCTGATCGAACATTTTCTCTCGAAGATCCACCAAACAACGATGAATTAAATTTGTATGCTAATTAATCATTTGAATATTTGATTTCATAAATAATTCTAAATTTAAGTTCTGCATCAAGTCAATCGTCACTCGAATGTCGTATCGAACATATTCCAATCTATTCATGGATCGAATCGAATCTTTCGAATCTACGTACGAATCTTTCCAAACGTGGTCTTAATGAAAATGATCTCAATGAAAAAGAGCAAACAATAATTAATAATTTAAAAGTCTCATTTACAATTTTTTTTAATTCGTTCTCGTTTTCATTTTGAAATTCATTTAGATTCATTTACAAGATTTAATCGAATTCGAAGTAAAAGAAAATGAAAATCTACTCAATCAAATTCAAACTATCTTAAATCAATGCAGTAATTTAAATCGATTACTTAAATTAGATTTTAATATCGAAGTAACTGAGAAACGAAATCAAAATCAAAATCATTTGTTTTTTTTAAGGGAATTGAAAATGATAATTTAACTTTATTCGAACAATTGAGTCAAGCAAATAATCTTCTCAATAAAATCAATGAAATTCTTCAAATCAAACTCGAAGAAATCAATCAATTGAAATTAGTTGAACAAGATTTATGTCAGAAATTAAATGAAAAATCGATTGAATTTGAAAATCAAGAAATTCCTTACGATCAACGACAAGAAATTCTCAAGGAACATATACAAAAACTGCAAGATCTACAAGTAAAATATGTCTTTATCGTTGATAAACAAAATTCGATTTGAAAATGAATTCAGAATGATCGTTTGTCTTCAATCGAACAATCTCGAAATCAAATATGTCAACTACAAATCGAGCTTGAACTCGATCAAGTAACTGAAAACACTCAATTACTTGATCTTCTCAATAAACCTGTACATCTAATTGAATTATCCGAAATGAATGTTCAACAATTACTTGCACTTGCTCAACAAGTAAAAATTGATTTCAACTAACAAACAAATATTTATATTTGATTTCAACGTTTTTTTCAGTTGGATAATGTCTATCAAACAAATCGAATGAAAGCCGATCAACTTGTCAATACTTTACATGCACTTTATGAACGATTGAATTTAACTGAATCAGACAGATCTATTAAATTACCACTTGAAAATCCTCAACGACCCGAAAATCTTCTTCTAGTAAATAAATAATGACGAAATAGGAATCGATATGCATCGTTTGTTCTAGTTGGAAAAAGAAATCGAACATTGTAAAGGTTTACGACGTGAAAATTTGAGAATTTATATTGAAAATCTTCGAGATGAAATCTTTGCTCAATATGAAAAATGTTTCTACGGTCGAGAACAAATGGAAAGTTTTCTTCCATTATATTCAAGTAATTTTACTCAAATTGAAAACGAAAAAAAAGTCAAGAAATTCGTTCGTTCGTTTGTTTAGATGAATTTACTGAAGATTTATTAGAAGAACACGAAAAAGAATTAGAAGAAATCAATGTTTACTATAAACATAATGAACAATTATTTACAAATCTTGCACATTGGCATGAAATCTGGGCTGAATATCGAGAATTTCAAGTAGAATAGTTTGAATTTTTCGTTGATAAATATTTTCTTTGATTTCGAATTTTAAAAAGAAACAAGCCAGTGATCCAGATCGATTCAAACGTCGAGGCTATTCGGCTGTTCAAGAAGAAAAACAACGTAAACACTTAGAATTTACATTGAAAAAAGTTCAAGATACAGTTTTACAATTGAGCAAAGATTATGAACAAGAATTCGGCCGTAAGATACCGAAATTCAACGAGTTTTTCTTTTTTATATTTCAATTTTCTCGTTTTTCAAGATCAATTTCTAGTCGAAGGTGTACCTGTTCAAGATTTTTTCAATCATGAAAAAGAAAATTACTCTCAAGAAAAAGAACTCGAAAAAGCTCGGAAACAATTAGCACGTGGGCAAACCCCGACAAATATCCATTCGCAAGGCAATATTAAACGTTTAGAAATGAGCACAAAAACACCCGGCCGACAACAACAAAATAAAGAAGTCAATATACATTTCCGATAATCGAACAAAATCAATTGAATCTCGTTTTTTTTAGACTGAAATCAAAGCACCAACACCATTTCGACCAACGAGTGCAATAGGAAAACGTTAGAACCGATTTTGCGTGTGTGTATGTGTGAATGACATTTCTTCTTTTTCTTTTTTAAATTGACTTGTATTAATAATCATCTTATTAATTTTAAATAAAAAATTCATTCTAATGGGATAGAACAAACACGAGAGCTTGTCGCTAATAAATTATATGTCGCTAGTTTATTTCATTTCAGATTTGAAAAACGAGGAAATTTATTTATTTATGTATGTGTTTTTGTTTTTTTCAACAATAACAATCCGAAAAAAATAAATGTCTATTCGTTTCGTGAGAAAAAAAAACAACAACAATCACGAATTTTCTATTGGTCAAAATGATCGATTTGAAAGAGAAGAAGAAAAAACAATCGATTGTAAATAAAAATGAATGAAAGAAAGCAAACAAACTCAATTTTTGAATGATTTGATTGATATCACTTGAAATATACAAATGTATATAGATGAATGAAAATGCCCTTGTCTAATCATTCGTTTGGTTGAACCTTGAATAATCAATAAAAATGATTTTTTTTTCTTTTACTCACCTTTTTCTTTCGTGTCCTTCAGATCTCACGGGCAAGATGAACCATCTACGTAATTTAGACCCACGTCGAAAAAATTCCGATCAAAAAATGCACCAAATTACCTCAGTAAACGCACCCTCAACATATTTGTTTTATTTCGCACATATTTTTCCTTTTGAAGACGATATCAGCTAGTAATTCACCGAGTGGAATCGTGCCATCATCGAACGGTGGTAACAATGAACAACAACAGCAGCAGCAAGAGCCGAGACAAAAAGTTTCGAGTCTTGTTTTTAAATTCGGTGGCGATCGTAATAAGAAAGTTCCGACTTACACATTCTCACCTGGTAAATTCAACGAGAGAGTTTAGGTTTTTGAAATAAATACGTCTCATTGCAGCTGAACAAGCAACGATCGATCAACAATCACGCGCTCCACCGTCGCCAACACCGCAGATTTCACCACAAGTTCGAACTTATGTAAATGAGAAATGATGAAAGAGAGAATGTTTTGCTTTGAAGAACGTTTTTTTTTTATTCTTTCGAATTTCGATTAGATCGAACAATTGGAAATAAAGAACAGTGAATTAGCACAGAAATTAAATGAACAATATCAACAAATCGATCGAGCCGAGAAAACTATTCAGGATTTACAAGATTTTTGTAATAATTTACAAAATCGGTATGTTTTCTTTTGTTCGGTAAACTAAAAAGGATTTTGATTTCGTTTCTTTTCGAAAAAGAGTGAGCCAAGATTCACACAATCCATTGGCTGAACTGGTTCTCAATTTCTGTCAAATATCTGTAAGCATCTTGAAATTCTCATCAAAATCAAACAATTCGATTCATCTAGCCCGACGAGCAACATTCTCACGATCTCGTTTCATTATTCGAATCGAAAATTCTCGAATGTAAAAAAACCGAACAACAGGTAAATTATCTTTAAGTTCTTCTTCAGTTTTCGACTCATTTTTATCGTTCAGATGAAAACTTTAACGAATACATTGAAATCGAAAGAACAACGTATTACTGAACTCATTAATGAGGTCAACGAATTGGCTACAAAAGCAAATACAATTCCAACACCGATTTCAGCGCCTCGTTCGAATTCATCCGTTTCGACGACGCCGATTACGCGAATCGATTCGGCCGATGAACGTAGGGCGAAGAAAACTTGTTTAGTTTGAATTCGAATTTGATTTCTAGTCGATTCGATTAATTTACGTCGAGAATTATTTCGTACAAAAACTCGTCTCAAAGAAGCCCAACGTGAACTATCATCTCAGAATAGTCTTTCAAGACATTTATCGACCAATAATCTTCTTTCATCCGAGAATTTAATTACTGATTTACGTAAAGATATCAACGACATGGGTTGGGAAATAAAAAATCTCCAGAAAACAAAAGAAACATTGAAAAATGATGTCGAAAAATTAGAAAAAGAAATCGGAGGATTAGAATCGCAAAAGAAATCCGTACGTTTTTAACTATCAAATGCAAAAGTCATATTTCTGTAATTTTCTTCCGTTCAGACTGAAGAAGCAAATGCAATGATTACACGAGAAAACAAAGAATTACGTGCTACGATCGATGAATTAAACGATCAAAATCGAATTGTTCTTCAAAATTATCATAATCACGTTAAAAATGTAATCATTCAAAGTCTATTTTCTTTTCACATTCTTGTCGATTTCAGTATGCAATTCACGAAGGTCTAATGAGTAAATTATACGATTCAATGGCTCAACTTGAAAAAGAAAATAATCAATTAAAAGAAAAAGTATTTAATTGATATATCGATAAATTAAATTAAAGACAAAAAAAAACGTATATTTCTAAGGTTGTCTTTCTCGAAGAAAAACTCGAATTAAAACAAATCTCCTTGGTCGATAAAAATGAATTAGAAAAACTCAATTCATCAAATCGTGTTCTAACTCTTCAGTATGATTTCGAAGTTGCTAAACGTGAACATTGCGAACGACAATTAGCTCGTCTACAAGATACAATCAAACAATTACAATCGGAATTATCCTACATGGACGAAAAAGTCAAACGTGCTGATGACCAAATGAAACTAGCTGATCGATTAAATCGAGATAATAAAGATGAATGCGAAATCTTACAATTGAAAATCATGGATTTAGAAAAACGTTTGAATCTAACCGAGAAAGATAAAGATATAATCGAACAAGAATTACTAATTGTTAAACAAAAAATGGAAGCAACAACCTATCGTATTCAACGTTATAACGAAGCATTGGTCAATGCGGATAATGATCTCGATCAATTGTCGGATACAAGGTATGAAACAAATTGAAGATAAGATGTTGAGAGTGTTGTCTGTTTGATTTAGTTTTAGCGAAGATGTTGGAAGTATCAATGGTACAGAAACAATTTCGATTAAAAGTCGAAATTCACATCCAACACGATCGCAAAGTGAAGTTTGAAATGAAATTCTTTCGCTTGCTGTATATATTTTCGATTTCTGTACGTGTGTGTATGTGTGTATTAAAAACAAATATTCAGATTTTTTCATTACTAACGAATTCAATGAGCTCATATATTCATAGGTTTGAAATGTCCATTAAATCTCATTTATCTTTTTTATACAAAAACAAACAAATATTAGTGAAACAGTATTTCGCTTTTTCACTACAATCATTCCATATATTGTTCATTTTACATTCGATCTCATCTGTCCAAGCGTTGTTAATTGTTCGTAGATTTTCTTTCATTTCCTATTTCTGAGAAAGAATTCAAAATTTTCTCAACGTTGTGAAACTTCTTTCTCAGTACAATCAAATCTCTAGTTGCTTATTCTTAATGCTTTACTTTTCTTTTTCGATTAATTAAATTTACCTTGTTGTTACGCTTCTACTGCTGCCTTTTTTTTGTATAGTTCTAGAGTGGACTTCTATATAAATATATTATATTCAATCAATAGAAATGTACTTTGTGATTATTCTTGTAGATAAAGGAGAATATGTTGAGTCGAGTTTTGTTTCAATCGACGTCAAGATTTAATCGATTGATTATTAATCATTTGCATCGACAGAATAGAAATGCTCAAAATTCTTTCTCTGTAATACGTTTTCTATCGAAATCAACTAAAACTAATAAAAAATATCAAGTAGGACGTTTCTATTTGATTTTCAAGTTTTTATACGTCGGATTTTTCTATAGCCAATGGCCTATGGACCGAAAAGTAAACGACCGATCATAGAAGTTTATCATAAAATGACTGTGAAAGCACTTGCCCAAGCGATGGGTATTAATGTTGGTTCGTTTGGACTCATTTTCTATTCAACTATGTTGTTTGTCTACTGATTTTTTCGTTCAGATCATGTTTATGACTGTCTGATTCATATCAATGGCGGTGATAGATATTCACAAGATACTCAAGGTTCGTATAAGAAAAAAAAACAGTTGAAGACAAGGAAAATTCGTTGTAGAAATCGATGATTTTAATGTTATTGTCGAAATTGTTCATGTATGCGGAGGAAAACATCGATTGATTCCATCTCCATTCGCGAATGAGAAGAAAAAAGTGCAGACAAATGTCGTAAAATTTGTTCGAACGTACGCTTTTTCATTTTATTGAAAAGAAAAAACTATCCTTCTCTTTATTATTAGACCGATGCCACCGCAAGACAAACTCAAACCACGTTCGCCTGTTGTCACTATTATGGGTCATGTTGATCATGGCAAAACAAGTCTTTTAGATGCATTAAGAAATAGTAATATTGTTTCAAGTGAATTCGGAGGAATAACACAGCACATTGGTGCATTTATTGGTATAAATTCAAAAAAAAGCAATTATCTTGAATATTGAATAAAATTATTTGTTTAGTTCCGATTTCGAAAACATCGACAATCACGTTTATTGACACACCGGGTCATTTAGCATTTGCAGAAATGCGTGCACGTGGTGCGCAAGTAACGGATATTGTTGTTCTCGTTGTTGCTGCTGACGATGGAGTGATGCCGCAGACATTAGAAAGTATTGCTCATGCAAATCGAGCTAAAGGTTGATTGAATTGAAAAGAAAAGTTCAAATAGTGTGCATTTCTTTTTCATCTAGTTCCGATTGTGGTTGCAATCAATAAAATTGATAAAGCAGATGCAAATATAGTGAGAAATTCAATAAAATTGCTTTTTTTTTCGTGTAGGATTAATCGATTTCATTTAGAAACGTACAGAGTCCATGCTTGCTGAACATGGTATTCAACTAGAATCGATCGGTGGTGATGTTGTTGGCGTACCGATATCAGCATTGAAAGTAAAAACTTCATTTTGCGAAAAGAAAGACATTGAATTTTATAAAATCGATTATTAGAATACGAATATTGATAAACTACTAGAATCTATTCAAACTGTAGCCGAACTACAACAATTACGTGGCGATCCGAGTGGACCTGTTGAAGGTACAATATTAGAATCGAAGAATGAAGATGAAACGAATGAATTCAATAGTAATCAATCGAGGGGGTGAGGCATAAGAAAGTGAGCTATTCGAACTGGATATGTTGTCTATCTTTTTTGTTTGTTTCTTTTTGTTGTACAGAAATCTTGCGACTATTCTTGTTCAACGAGGTGTTATGAAGAAAGGAACTGTTCTACTTGCTGGTCAAAGTGTTGCACGAGTAAATCAAATTCATTTGGAATTAGATAAAGATTGAATTTTATGTTTTTTGAACAGGTTCGTGCTTTGTATAATGAACGAGGTGTACAAATTGAACGTGCAAGTTTAAGTACGCCGGTTCAAGTCTCAGGATGGAAAACATTGCCTGCTGCTGGAGATGAAGTTTTCGAAATTGAAAGTGAAGTAAACGAATGAGATATATTTTGAGTAAAATAATCACGTTGATTGCAATTGAAAATTAGAATCTAGCGAATCGAATTGCTGCTCAACGTAAAGCCGATGAGACAGCAAAGAAAATGGAGATGGATGCTGTTGTTATAACACAAAAACATGAAGAACATTTACAAAAATATCGGTTTGAATAACGAGAGATTTAGAATTCAGGAAGTTTGACGGGTATCGTTTTGTTTTTGTTTAGTGCTGAATTACAACGTCGAAGAGAATTAGGTATTGTCTTTCGAAAACGAGACAAAGGTTCAGGACAACATATTGAAGACAAAGAAGAGAAATTAAAATATTCGATATTACTTAAAAGTAAGAATTTCATTCATCGATTGTTAAACGAAGAATTTGTTGCATCTTTTGTTTCAAAGCTGATGTTTTCGGAACGCTAGAAGCTTTAACAAAAATTATTAATATGTACAATGATACACGTTGTCCACTTGATGTAGTCGAATCTGCTGTTGGTCCCGTCAACCAAGACGATTTAGAAATCGCTCAGTTATTCAATGGTTTGTCTATTTCAATAGTTTGCTTCGTATATTTCCTCTGTTTTTTTTTATCCAGCAACTATCTACGCTTTTAATACATCTATCAGTTCATCCATTGCAACTGAAGCACATCAAGCGCGTGTTCCTATTCGAACGTTTAATGTTATTTATCATATGTTGAATGATATCAAAGATGAATTGACCAAACGAATACCATCGACTGAAGAAGATGTTCAAACAGGTTCAGCTGAAGTTCTACAAACGTTCGAAATCAACGAACGAAATAAAAAGATTCCTGTTGCTGGCTGCCGTGTACTCGATGGTATTTTAGATAAAAAACAATTGTTTAAATTAGTTCGAAACGGACAAGTGATTCATCGAGGTAAACACGAACACAATTTTAAAAAAGAATTTATTTATTTTTTACTTAATTAGACACCTTATCATCGTTGAAACATGTCCGTGATGATGTTCAATCGATCAAAAAAGGCATGGAATGCGGTCTTGCCTTTACCAATCATGAAATCAAATTTCAGAAAGGTGATCAAATTGTTTGCTATACAATTCGACATGTTTCACAAGAAGCTAAATGGGATTTTGGATTTTAGTCAAATGTGTTTTTGTTTGCAGATTTAATAAAAGAAAAAGAGAAAAAAACGAATATGTTCTAATGTGTTCTTAAAATCTGTTCTTAGAAAGAGACTCAGACAACTTTATGTTGTCGTCGGTTAACTGCAGCAACTAATTGCTGTTCTTGTTCGTTGGTTATAGCCGAGGGTGAGGAAGTTGAATCTTCGCAATTTAAATGAACGAACGCACGTTCAACTTCGGGCAATGCTTCGATTTTTTGTTCGAGACCAATACCAACATGAACAGCTTCACGAAGACGTAAACTCTCAGGAAGAAGAACGTCGACTTCGACGAGAAAATGTGTACCGAAATGATACGCTCGAACAGTATCAATTTTACGGATCAATGGCGAATGATGAAATGCGACCCATGTTAATTGTTGAAGGAAATCTGCTGGCGCTGTATAACCAGTTAAATTTCGAATATGAAGACGAATTTGAGGAATCCAACAGATGATTATATAGATACTAATTGCGACTGCACCTGAATGAGAATCATGAAATAGGTTTTAGATAGAAATTGTCAACGTACCAACTGGATCAATGACAGAAAGTTCTCGTGGTTTAATTTCGCCATCGATAGCTTTCGAACCTGAAGAAAATGAGAATATTGTCTCGGATTTATTTTGATTTGCTTCGAAAATTTACCAATAATGCCGAATATTAATGCGACTAATGTTGCTACAACATCATTTCGATGATCAGCAGCTAATGCTGACATTGTTGGTGTTGAAATTCGATAGCATAATATTGAAAGTACAATTTTAATAACTACAAAAATTTATTTCTAGAAGAACAAAACAACTCAAACATACCGATTGTGATACACATAATTGTAATCGCAGCTGGATTAATATCAACCGGTGGTTTTTCATAAGCATAACCGCTTACATTACGAAAATAATTGACATCTTCAATGACAGATCGAACACCTTCGAGAATAACTTGAAAATTAGCAGCACACATAACAATACTGAGTATGATGATGATAATGGGCTCAAGTCGTGTTCGTCCTAGATGCGAAAATGAGTTGTTGTTTTTCTTCATCAATGATATTATTCAGTACGAACCTTGAGGATAAAGATATGGATTTCGTTTTCGTATTGCTCGAGCTGCCCACCATATAGCAAAATTTAACAGGAGATCAACAGTACTTTCGATAGCTGATGATGCAATTGAAAGTGATTTTGATATAATAGCCGAGAATATTTTACCAACGACAAGTATCTACGTCATAGGAAATCGAGAACAGTGCACCTTAATAATAAAATGTCAAGATTTTCATACGATATTTGAGATAAGTGTAGTCTTAATCAAGATTAAAGACCAACGTTTATGTCGTTCTGCATTTTCATCATGTGACATACCAGCTGCATGTCGTTCGTTCATATTTGAAAATTGATCAATAATTTCATCTTGCCTAGCATAAAATTTTCTACAATTCGAAGAGAAAAACAAACTAGAAATCAATCAAATTCATTGTCAATACCTAACTGGACGTGGCAATGCTTTATCATCAACATGTTGCCCATGTCTATACGAAACCATTTGTTCTAATGAATATCGATTATCATCTTCTACAAGTTACAAAATTACAAACAAAGTCTCATTCATGCATTTATATATAGATATACCGTCTGTTTTATTTTCTAATTCTGCTGATGTTGAACTTGGTTCAGGAATTGGAATGTTAATATTTCCTGGACCATTATTAATGACCATTCCCGGTGGTACAGTTGTAGTTATTGATGGTCGACGTCGATCTCTACTATACGATGGTAAAATAAAATCATAACGAGGAACTGTTGAATCAGGATTGACGTCGATTGTATGACGACGTGTTGGTCTCTCTGGTGAGTTCGGTGCTTGAGGATTGTCCATGAATGAAATTTGTCGGTAAATCTGCTAACTTGAGATATACTCATTCATGTAATGATTCAAGAAAAGAAAATGTATGAAGATTTTTATTTACTTTATCAATTTTAATTATAAGATAGCAAAGATATAACCTTTGATTTGCAGAAACTTTCATTGATAGTTTATTGTAAAAATAAATGACAGAAAATGTAAACGAAAAAGTCAAATAATGCACCTTGAATTTCATCTGTAAGATTGTCGACAAATATTTGATAAGGTCATGTCTATCAAAAATCAGGTTAAAAAAGAATCTGACAAAGGCCAACAATCGATTGACAATGAGATCCTATATCAATACTTCTTTAATTAAATTACAATATCCATGCACGACTGACCGACGTTTTTCTGTATCGATCGACTCTATGCGACATCTATGCTAATTGCGTTCATATATAAACTGTTTTTAAACTATAGACATGATTTAATTTCGATTGTATGCGACGAAAAACATGTTTTAAATGATGTATTTTAAAAATAAAATCGATTTCTTCATTAAAAAAAGTTCCATTAGAGAAGTCTTACGGACTTTAACATTTCAAGATGGCGGCTCGTACGTATGAAGAGAGAAAAATAAGTTGTTGAGTTTTATCGCTCTATGCTGTAACCGGTTCTTCCAATATATCTTGTCATTATTTATAGATTTGTTGCTTTTTTTTCCTAACATAAACTTGGTTTATAACAATGCTTCGGGCAGCTCAATTGCCTCGTTCACAACCAGCCGTGTTAAATCTTCTGTTAACTACAACGAAACGATGGCAACAAACGCCCGCTTCACCAGGTCAAGGCGCAACTGCTTCTACTAAATCAACACAATACGCTGCTACGACAGCAACAAAACCATCATTGAATGCGTCCACTGACCGAACCAGTACTCCTCCAAACAAAACACCTTCATCGTATATTCCTCCATCGTCATCAAGAACTGGTCCAGCACCATTTCGTGTACCGCCTCCTAAATCCGGAGGTAGTGGCACGGGTAAATTAGTGAAAGCTATTGTTTATTCTGTTGCTCTTGGTCTCACTGCAACATTAGTCTATGCTGAATATGAAAACGGTCCATTCCGTAAACAACTCGAATCAACTGTTCCATATAGTTCGACAGTTTTGGGTGGTATCGATGACTTTATTAATCCAATCATAGGTCGAAATAAACCATTTTCAACTGAAGTCGTCGATAAATTTCCCGATTTGTCCTATGTCAAAGATAAAGTACCTAACAAAGATCAAATTAAAACAGTTGGTCAACAAATTAAAGATAGTGCGACTAATGTTCTAGACAAAGTAACAGAAAAAACTCACAAAGCTGGTGAACAAACCAAAGACGCTATCAATAAACTAACAACAACCCCAAATAAAGTCCAAAAGACGATTGATCAAGCAACTGAAAAAGTACTTTTCAAATCTCTATGAAACTCATTTCAATTGATTTCCTTCAGGTTAAAGATGCAGCACATACAGTCAGTGAAACATTACCAAGTACGACAACAATAAAGAAAAATCTAACGAATGCTAAAGAACAAGTTGAACATGCAGCACAAACGGTCAAACAGACCGTCTTAGAATCTGCACCATTAGCTCCCGGTCGTTCCGGTGAACCGACAAATAAAATCGGCAATCCCGTATTTATTGAAGAAGCCGGTGAAATCGCTGTACCACCACCATTGCCTCAAGATAAATACAAACAGTAAATAAATTCCACACTGATCGATTGATTGATCTATCTGTCTATCTTTTGTTAGACTTGAAGAAGAAATTACACATTTATTTGCTCCATTATCGAAGCAAATCGATGAAGCATTAGCCTCAGCACGAGAACATATTTCTCACATGAAAACAATCATTGACAACCCAAATGTCTCGACGAATGATCATGAAACATGGAAGAAAGCTGAACATTTACAAGAACAAGCTAAAACAGCCTATGAAAAAGTCACTGAATCCGTTCGTCAATGGAAGAATAAACTAATTGAATACACAACCGCAACCGACGGTAAAATTCATCCGGAAGAAAAGAAACTCGATTCGAAATTTCAAGAATTACACAAAGAATACACGACATCGACATTCGTTCGAAATTTTCGTACCTATATCGATGAAGCAACGAAAGCTTTTCAAAAAGAAATTGAAACCATGTTTCCAAGTTTAGCCGGCAAAAGTCCAGCTCAACTAACACACGAAGATCTCCAAGCTTTATTAGTTCACGCTCATCGTCGTATTGTCAAACTTCAAAATGACATCGCTCGTATGCGAATCAACGAATCGGATTCAGTTCAAGCTGCGATCGACGTTGCACGTACCGAACTCGATCGTGTTGTTGAAGAACGAGTTCAACAACGTGTTCAACAAACAGCCGCACAATTAACCGACGAATTACGTTCGTACGAGAAGAATCTTCGTCAACAATTCGACGAACAACTAAAACACGAGATTGTTCTTCAACATCAAGCGCTCACACAATATCTCGCCGATGTTCTCTCTCGACAATATCAAGAATGGGCTCGTGAATACGAGAAACAACTCGAAAACGAATCGATTAAGATCAATCTTAATCTACAAAATGAATTACGTGATACATTAAATCGTTTACATGCGATCGAACAAGCGATCGAAGCGAACTACGATAGTCAACAACGAGGCCGACAAGCTCAACAACTCTGGATTCAAGCTCAGAATCTTCTCAATCAAGTTGTTCACGGCACAACAACGCCGAATGATCTTGATTTAATATCGAAAATCGTTCCTAACGAACGATTTGTTCAAGTGCTTTTAAATGAATTGAAATCCGACGATTCACCTGTGACCAACGAAGAGATTCTTCGTGAACGTTTCTCACGTGTCAAAACCCTCTGCCGTCGTTTAGCTTTAATTGATAACGAACATAATTCGTTGTGGAATTACTTTCTCTCCTATGTTCAAAGTTTATTAATCGTTCGACAACGTGACGATTCGATTCTCAACGATGATGCAATCGATCTCAATCGATTGGATACATTCGCCATTCTAAATTACGTTCAATCGTATTTAGAACACAATCAATGGTACAATGCACTACGTTTAATGCAGTTGCTCACGGGCGAACCGAGAAACGCGGCACAATCGTGGATCAATGATACACGAAACTATCTCGCGAAAAAACAAACAACTGAATTACTTGAAGCGTATTCGAATTCGATTGGTCTTGGTACACTACCACGCACAAATTAGGCTCCTTTTCCGTGTGCTTGTCTCTCTCTCTGTTTTTCTTTTGCATCTTAGTTTCACGTATAATTTATATATATTTTCGCGAAAAAAAAGAAAAAAAAAAACGCCAATGTACCAACAGAGAAACGTTGAGATAAAATTAGATTTTATTTCTTTTTTTTCCTGTTCATTTTAGATTTCGTTGACACGAGACATGAATCGAGCGATTCTGCGAGTGTTTTCATCGCCATCGGCTCGATTAATACCGAGAATTTACGCATCGTCAAAAGCACCGACAACATCGGCAGCTGATCATCATGCTCATGCTCACGATGATCACGGTCATGGACACGGACACGGACATGGCCATCATCATCACGAACCTGAATTAAGAAAAACTCAAGCATGGAGACATCATTCAGGAATTCAATCGAAATACGAAAATCAATCCGAAGATCACGGAATTGCGTTTGCTCAAGGTCTGCAAAACGAAAACTACCGATAGTCAATAAATAAATTCTCGTTTGTTTTCAGAACGAGCGAATTACTTCGATTATCGTCCAGCACTCGGTCAAGTTCCACTCACGATTCCCTATCGAACTCAAGCTCATCTCTACGAAATGTGGATGTATCATGTTGCATTGATTCTTTCGATTTGGTTTTGGTGGTATGTCACTTGGCGTTTTATTAAAGAACCGAGTTGGTTCTTCGGTCACGCTCATTATCCTGATATGTCGAAATTTACCGATGAAGAACTAGGTATTCCACCGGACGATCTCGATTGAACACGAAAGACGACAACCATCTAACTCGTAGTTGTTATTATATGTTTTAAAGCTGATGTCTTTCTTGGTCTTTTGTATTTTTCCTTGTTTGTTTCTTTTTCTTTGCCCAGTTTTTTTTCTATCCAATCAAACAGTTCTAGCTTCAGACACTCGAAAAAAAAACCAACAACAACAACAACAAATTTAATTGATGATTTCTTTGGTTTTTGTTTTGAATATTATTAAAAAAATTTGAATCGATTTGATTTAGAGAAATTATTTTAGGTTCGAATCTCGATCTTTGAATATCTCGATGATGAGAATTTGTCATAAACATGAATATTTATTGATTATTAAACGATTAGTCTTCCTGAGAGATATTCTTTTAAAAAAAAAGCAAAAACATAATTCAATTATTTTTCGTTTCTAGATTTATCTTTTCATTGATCTAAAATTTACAGATGGCCCAACAAGTTGGTCGATCAGCTGCATCAGCCGTATCGCGATTTACCGGTAGTAAAGTCGATTGGAATCATTTATTTAAATTAAGCGGTGCCAATACAGCAACTGTTTCGAATCTTCAATCGAAATGGAGTCAAGCCGCCGTCAAGTAATTTGTTTTCTTTCTTTTTTCTTCTTGTTTTTCCTTATTCGTGAATAGAATGAATTCTTTGTCGGATTCATTACCAAAGATTGACTTCAACTACTACCGAAAATTAGTCGGTGATCCAACACTTGTTGATAAACTTCAAAAAGAAGTAGGATTAAGAAAGTGCGAGTTCAAATGAATAGACAAGCGTCGTTTTTTTAGTATGAAAATACCCAAATTGCTTATCCAAAAGATGCAGCCAATCGATTTAAAGAACTTGAAGAATACGCCAAGACTGAAGTAAAATTTTTTCCGAGAATTTTTTTGTCGTAATTTTTTTCATAATGAATATGTAGGAAAAACGTGCCCAAGAATTTATCAAATTAGCCGAAGCTGAAGTTGAAAAACTACGTAAAGAATTCGATCGATGGGATAACGTTCCTCCAGCTGATGAAGTTACTTATGAATTAGGTACAATGACCTGTCAAATTTCGACTAAATCTTAATTTTCTTTTCTTCTCTTAGCTTCGTTCTACATGCCCGAAGCCGTTTTTCCACGTGTTTGGGAAAAAGATGAAAATGATAAACAAAAGGATATTCAATTTTTACCATACGAAAAACGAGACTCATTACGTTGGTGGGTTGAACAAGGCGGTGAATTATCACCACATAAACACGAATGGGTCGTGCCTGATGAAGCTGTCGACCCAATCGGCGCTCCACCACGACCAAACAAAGCAGTTACTGACGCTCACGGACATGGCGATAGTAAAAAACTAGCTGCTGGCAAACATTAACAAGGACATCCTTAAAATCCCGTTGATTGTCTAACTTTCATCTTCTTCTTCTTTTTTCTTCTTCTCTATTAGTATCAAACCCAAATAAAAATATCTGTGTGAGAACAACGTTTAAAGTTTAGTAGTTGAATCAAACTCTTTTCTCTTCTTCATCTTTTAAACTATGTATTGGATTTTATATACAAAACACAAACAGTTTAGAGAGTTTATTATTTAGTTTTCTTCTCTTTTTTTGATTCAAATAAACTAAACTTGTAACACTCATAGTATACTGAAACAAAGATGATACCATTCGAACTGTTTATCATTGGACAGCTGTTTCAACAAAAAGAAAATCTGTGCATTTGAAAACTAATAGACTTCATAAGTGTCGAATAATTGATAATTTGTAATAAACAAGTGAAGAGAAAGCTCAAGGCAAATGTGTATAGAAATCTCTGATTCACACATTGATATATGATGAAAAGAAATAAATATTAAAAAGCTCATTATAATATATACATTTGTTTGTCTTCGATTACAATGACAATTTATTGCTCAAAGGTAGTATCATTTCTGTTGTTCATCAAAAATAAATCTTCGATTACTATTTGTATACATTGTCTCGTCGATTAACTTTCATATAGTACGTATGTATGCATACGTATACATGCATATTCATAGTACATCATCTTTCAACACGTGTATACATGTGCATGAATAGAAAAAAGATAAACAAATCAAATCTCCTAAGAGACAATCTAACGTGATAGACTTTCATTTAGATTTGTTTCTTTCAACTTGACCGCATCGACATAAAATGAAATAAAAAGAATGACATTTCTTTTACCGGATACTGTCACACGTCTCATTGCCATGAATGAAATAACTTTTCAATGTCTCTATTCACGTTTGTATCTTCCATCCAACCAGATGGCCTCATTTAAAACAATTAACCATTTTTATAGACAATGTGTCACCGTGTCAGATCTATTAAAACAATAAGAGGAAACATATATAGACTAATGACATCGTTTCTATACGTTCACAGTCATTAAACTGTTAATCTTTTACATTTCAAGTCAATCGACATGCCGTTACAATGGTAAATAGGTTTTATAACTTCGTTTACATTGATTTCTTTTTCGAACAAAAAAAAACGAGAGAGAAGACAGTTGTCTATCGATAGCAGATGCTGACACAGTATAAGAAGGAAAAAGTTTCACTAGTGCCATTTGAACTTCTTCGATTGATGAAAGTGAAAGTAGAGAGTCCTTCATAAATGAAACTTGAAAAGTGATGTAAACGTGTGTATGTGTATATGTATGTACGTATATGGATGCTTATATCAATCAGTTACTTGTCCATCAAACATTCATGTTTGAAAGAAGAGGAACGCGAAGGAGGAGAAGGAAAAGAAAAGAGAAAAGAAACCTTTTTTTTTTGTTTGTTGTACTCATCGTATCATCAGAGAGAACAACGAAAAAAAAAGAAGAAGAAAAGAAAAGAAATCAATTATTGAACATAATACAGAATGAATGATTGACAATGAACGATGAGAAAGATAAACGAACTCATTCGAATCATACTGCACATGTATCTTGATTGTTTCTTCATCTTGTTTTAGAGATCATTGATGACATTTAAAAGAAAACAATAGAACAAATCAATATGAAAAGAGGTATGTCAAGATAAAATGATGGTGACTTTTTGTGACTTTACTTGTCTGTATTTAGATGACAAATGAATAAGTCATGTGGAATATTCGAACATGTTAATAACATTTCTTATTTTCTTTCTTCTAAATATTTCTTTGATTTATTCGAAACAAACAATTGATTACGGATGTGAATTTAATTCAACAACATACCGAGTAAGAGACGATTCTCGTTTATGTATATTCTTTCGATTTTGATGAATTTCGACTGAAGATTAATGCCGAATGGACATTATCTCAATCTTGTCAAATATGTAAATGTTTACCAAATCAAATTATTATTTGTCGAAATCGAACATGTCAAATGCCAAAAGATTGTCCAATGGTAAACGAAACGAAATAATACGAGAAATCCAAAACTACTTCATTTTAGGGTGAACAATTAACAATAAAAACAGATAGTTGTTGTCCTGTATGTTCATCTGTTCGTCGTTCCTGTCTATACGATAGTACTGCAATTCTTGTATGTGAATACCGATTGATTTGTTTTGACCTTTTCATGTATATCTTTCTTAGCATAATACCATATTCTATCCTAAGCCATGTCTTCAATGTCGTTGTCGAGATGGTCAATTGTTTTGCGATGATATTTGTCGTCAATCAATCTTACAAAGTAGATCATCTGAATAATATAGAGTAGATTCATTTGTTTGAATTCTATAGACAAATGTTCATTTCATAATGAACTGCATGATATCAATGCTGTTTGGTCACCATTGACGTGTATCATTTGTCAGTGTACACAAGTAGTAGAAAATCAAAATGCTTCTTCGACTTGTTATATAAAACAATGTCCGAAACTCGCAAATTGTCTTGGAGTAAGATGAAATGATTTGCGATTTTAGCCAAAAAAAAGACAATTTTTGTTCTTTAGGATTTAGAATTTCTTCCAGGACAATGTTGTCCCGTATGTCGGAAGAATATTTGTCGCGATACAAATAATCTTATCTATCGAGTAATTCATCTTTAAACAAAAAAAAAGAGATTTCGAATCTTTTTTGTGTTAAGAATGGAGATGTTTGGACGCGGAGTAATAATTGCACTCATTGTATGTGCAAAAATGGTTCGATTATATGTACAGAAGAAATTTGTCCAATTTTACAGTGTGAATCTGTATGTGAAGATTTTCTTTTTCAATAAGAAAAAAAAACTTGTTTGATTGCGTGCGTATAGAATGAAAAAGCTATTCGTCTACCGAATAGTTGCTGTCCAATTTGCAGTAATAGACATATATGTCGTTTTTACGGTAATAAAGGTTATCAGATCTATTATGAACATGATCTATGGTATACATCGGCATGTCAATATTGTACATGTCGACGACATAATCGTATTATATGTAAAAGTATTCAATGTGAACATCAATTTTGTCTTGAACATGAAATTCAAGAATCACGTTCGGACAGTTGTTGTGTATCTTGTCGACAAGCTCGACAATGTACATTCAATGGTCATATTCTTAAAGTAAAAATTACCGAATACGAAAACAGTTTTTATTTTGTTCGATTGATTATTCAAAGGAAGGAACATATGATAAAATTGATAATTGTACACTATGTACATGTTCAGCTGATCGTCAACCTGAATGCTATTCCAATTGTCATGATAAAGGTTATTCAGTTATAAAACTACGAGCATCAAATTTCCAACGTAATCATACGATTACCATCACAGATAGTTTAGCAATGATTATTGCTCGTAATTATAATCATACGAATAATTTCGTCTTGTATTTCAATTCAATATGTTTTAGATTCGAAATCCGGCTCGATTATTCCTTCATCGAAAACACGTTCTCTTCTATTTCAATTTCCTTCCTCATTTACAAAAACTCAATTGAATGCAGCCATTCTCTTAGGTGTTATTCATAATTCAACTCGTCAAATATCCTATCGACTTATCCTAATCAATTTCGATCCATTAATTAATTCGACAAAAATAAATCGTAGTCTGTCGGATGAATTACGTCTTTGGGCACCACCACCATCATCATCACATGCTAGTAGATCCTCATTGTCATTAGTAGAAGAAGAGAAAGATTCCGAGCAAATTATTTTAATCGTTTTTATTATTATTCTTTCATCGATTTGTTTTGTATTGGTTTTAATTATTATTTTCTTATGTTACCGACGACAAGCAAAATCTATTGAGCCAACAGTTAGCTTAAAAAGTTTCAAACGACCTAGTTCAGCTGTGTCGTCATCATCAGTTGTCGAGAAATTTCAAGCACCAGATTTAACAACAAAAGTAACGCTTCTCTCACAATTTCATCTCACTGAACTCGACTTTGGCACTGATGTCTAATAATTTCTATTCATATTTTGTTTTTTTTCTCTTCTTCTTCGTCTATCGAAATAGGAAATAAAATAAAGCGTTTATGTTTATTTGAGAAATTTTTAGTAGATAAAGGATTTATTGTAAGAAGAAGAACAGGAAATTAGAAGCATGAAAGAAAAAGTTTATTGTCGATCGATAAGTGAATCGAGTGGAGGAATTTGTTCTGGCAATGATTTACGTAGTCGAGTTTCGCTTGTTATTTGTGCACATTTGCTGTTTGCTTCGAATGGTTCGCCAGGTAATAAAGCCCAATGATCGAATTGACATTGAGGAAATGCCGTACCGCTCGTCATTTGTCGTAATTCGCCTGTAAAACCGAATGATTCATTGACAGGTAGGTAAGCTTTGATTCGCGAGAGTGTTGTTCCGCTCAAAGCGGCTTCCTCATTGATTTGACCACGACGTTTATTCAATGTCGAATAAACTTTACCGATCATGTGTGTTGGACATTCGATGTCGACTAAAAAGATCGGTTCGAGTAAACGTGGTTCAGCCATATGTAAACATGCTAATAGACATCGACGAAGAGCTGGCAGCAATTGATCAGGTCGACGATGAGCTGAATCTCGATGAATTTCAGTATCCAATAATTCAAATCGAACACCACGAAGATTTTCTCCGGCAACAACACCTTCGAGAGTGACCCATTGAAAAGCAGCCACAACTGAATCTTGAATATTCGCCAGACCATCAACACCTCGTGTTGAATCAACTAAAATATTCGGACCATTATCATGTGGACCAAATGCCCAGATTTTCTTGGTTGAAGCTAAATCCCAACCGAATTCATCGACTAATATTCTCGATCGTTCTTTCGGATCTTGTTTCGATGAGATACGACCCGATTCGATGGCTTCAGCTAGGCCTGGTTCCAACGGTGATGCACGCATAAAGAATTTGTTGTGTTTGTTTGTTGTTTTTGTGAACGCAACTTGTCGTGATTCATTTGAAATTGTTTCACGATAGGTGACGATCGGCGTTGCTACTTTCAGTGGACAACGTGCGTGTGTTTTTTCGAGATCAGCTAGACAGATTTCTAAATGTAGTTCACCAGCTGCAGCAATAACTTGTTGACCATTCTCACTTGAAACTTGAACGAGCGAATCGTATTCGACTAATTTCTTGAGACCATCGATAAGTCTTGCGTGATCGGCTGGATTTTTAACATCGACAGCCACACGAACAACTGGACTTACCGAGAATTTCATAACACGGAAATTATGTGCATCAGGACTTGTTGTTACTGTTGCTGTTTTCAGTAGACATCGGTCAATGCCCGTCAATGCAACGACATTACCAGCTGGTACATTTGGCATTGATATGCAACGATCACCAACCATGACACCAACACTGGTGACATTTTTAATTTGTAGATCAGTTGATGAACCTGGTTGATAATTCGGACCGAGAATACGTACATTAGCGCCTGACGTAATTGTACCCGAAAAAATTCGACCAAAACATAGAAAACGTGAACCATCTTGAGTTGGTATTTTTTTACTGATATAAATCATGACGTCACCATTTGGATCGCATGTTTTCATTGAACAAGCGACTTGATCGTCTTGTGGTCCTTCGTAGAGATGTTGAATACGATAGGCTTGGGCTTGAATTGGCGAAGGAAGATGTAGTACAATTAAATGTAACATAGCTTCACCGGCTGGTAGCCAACGTTTCATTACATTGGACGTGATTGTTTTACTATCGAGAACTGACGCATCGAGTTTGTCAGCCGGTAGTTTAACATCGATCTTCGATAATAATGTACGAACTTCGTCCATATTTAATTTTTCACAAGCAGTAAGCATTTGATAGAGTGGTTCAAGAACGAATTGATTGAAACCACGTTTAGCATCGTCGACTGATCGTGATTGTTCGTACGAGAGAAATTTTCGACTCGATGATGAATAATACGATTCGCCCCAGAGACGATCAACATATTTCTCTTTCGATACTTTCGTTTTTTCTGCTAGAATCGTTGCAAATTGAGCCAATGTAAATGCCCAACCTTGTTTACCCGAAGCAAACGCAACATTACCCAATTTCGGATTGAAATGTTCGTCCGAATAGATTGCATCGTCCGTACTACGATAAGTTGCTACTAAAGCATTACATCGTGCAATAATACCGGATAGTTTTTGATAGAGTTCTTCGACTTCTAATTTTTGTTCCAAGATACATCGATCGACTTTGTTAATAACTAAGGCTAATTGTACACGTTCGGCAAGAGCTTGACGAAGAACAGTTTCAGTTTGTACAGATACACCTGACACAGCATCGACTACAAGTAAAGCACCATCGGTTACACGCAAAGCAGCCGTAACTTCCGATGAAAAGTCAACATGACCAGGAGAATCAATGAGATTGACTAGAAATCCTTGTCCATCACGTTTGAGATCGCCTAAAACTTGATCATCCAATTCATAGTACATACTAACAGCCGATGCTTTAATTGTAATGCCTTTTTCTTGTTCGGCTTCCAATGAATCCGTAAATCGACGTTGACCCGATTGTTGTTCGGTAATAATACCGGCTTTACAAACCAACGCATCGGTCAATGTTGATTTACCATGATCAACATGTGCAATGACACACATATTACGAATATTGTGTGTCTTGGACATGGCATCGGCGACGGCTTCAGTCCGTTGTCTCGACATAATCAAACGAATGAATATGAATTTGTATTGAAATCAAAGAAGATTTGGAATAAACACGATCAAGTATTACCTTGATATGAGCATGAAATGTGAAAGAATAACGAACTGAGAGAATCTTACATTCTTTTATACCGCCAAAGTCGTCATTGCGAAAGTACTCTATTGCGTTTGTAGAAAATGTCGAAATTACAGCAAGGTAATTTCGCAAGAGTATACAGAATAGACAAAAATAGAATATTACACGAGTAATGGAAAGGTTTTTGTATGCATTCAAATGACTCAAATGTATTGAAACAAGTCATTTTGAGTCATTCGGTAATATTTAGTTCTTCGGCTATTAGCGACGTTTCACAACAGAAAATTTTTCTTCGTCATAGATATTCATTTTATTTTTAACGCTTAATTCCTGATTAATTTCTAATAAAAGTTCACAAATGAGAATTTAATAAGGATAATGTTTTCACATTGATTTTTTTTTTGACAATTGAATGCGTAAATCTGTTTTCATTTCTTCGAGCGTTGCATTCAATTTACTCATATCATCTTGTATGATTCGTATATCTTCCGTTGTATCACTCGCGTCTGTCAGATGTTTATCCGTTTCTTCGCTACTCTCTTGTCCAATGGATTGTCTATAAGAGAATATTTTGTTCGAAAAAAACAACGTTTTTCTTTTTTTTTTTAATAAAAATTACTTTTTTAACTCTAATTTAGCGAGTTTAACTTGATAATGACTGTATTCATATGTTGCTGCGCCTTCAAATTCTTTCCAGTCTCTAACATGTTCTCTATTTATTGGAATGATTTCTAAATAGAATTGATTCGATAGGAAATTATATTTCACTGACTGAGTGCTGAATACATACTGAAGACTGGTTGGTTTCGATCGCCAGTTTTATGCAATGCTTTTCGTAAAGAAAAATATAATCGTCGAAATAGATAATAGAAATCATATCCAACACTGAATGGTGGAAAGAATGGTGAACGAATATAATATTCTCGTGTATACAAATATTTTTGATAGAGCCAAATATTTCGTGTATCGTCATAGACTTCTTCAAATCGTTTACTTGAAGAAGAAATACGAAAAAGAATCGAAATGGTTTTGTTTTGTTTTTCGATGACAATACCTGAACATAGCAATGAGCAAATTTGTTAATAAAATATTGACAAATAACATTTGAGCAGCGAATAGAACGTAACTTGTTATTGAACCTGCAGCATTTGCATTTTCTATTCGAAACAAAAAAATATATATCAAGCAGAAATACATCTCATTTGACATACTGTTAAGACTGTCGAGTTCACTGCCGATCTCTCCATGTAGAAAATAATAAACTGGATAGAGAACTTGTCGAAATACACTTCGACCATCGAAACTTGTATCAATTGTTCCATTGTCTGCTAGAGTCAGTCCATATTCATCTTGATAAAAGTACATCGAACGAGTTGTAACACCATAACCAATCATGACAATTAAAATAATCAAAATGAAAAATCCTAGATCTCGTATCTAAACAAGAAAACATTTAATCTCAATATAAAACTATACAAAATTAATTCAGTACCATTTTTTGAATTGCCACAAGATGTGGTCCAAGTTCAGGAATAACAATAATAAAACTCATTAAACCCAACCACCATAGTTCGATATCATAAGCCATGACAACTCTAGACAGGAATTTTAGTTTCAATAGACTTAAGTTCAATGAGGAAAAAGAACTAACCGAGCTGCAATAAAGTCCTGTTCATTATTAGCACGTAGAAATCGTAGAAATAATCCAATATAAAAGAGAATCAATGCGAAAAAAGTTATCCATTTGTATATATCGCGAAAGTAATGTTTTGTTTTGCCCCAAACTGTTAAACTTTCCAGACTGACAAACTAAAAATCAAAGACGAAGATTTTCATAAATTATTTTTGAATCATCGAATTTTTCGATAGATACATAACGTAATTCTTCGATAAACATGCATGAAACAAGAAGAATCGATAGAATTTCTGTCCAATCAATCGATGGTTGTCGGCCAGTTGGTGGCGAAAATTTAAATAAAAGTACATAGGAAAATAAAAGTAGAAAAAACACATAAGTAATCTGAAATCGAGGGTGATTGTAGTTTGTCAAAAGTTGCAAGAAATTCTTACGAGATGATAAGCAAATTTAACCATTGGTGCATGATGAAAATTGGCTATTTGATGCCAAGAACGATTGATACTATGATGATTACCAAATCTTCGAGGATATTCAATAGGATATGGATCAGAATAATCGATACCACATGAACGAAATCTGAATTAACAAAAATAAACAACAGATCATTCTCATTCTCAATGATACATACTTTTCCTGAAGACTTTCGCCTACTTCTCCCTAAAAACACAAAATACAGTATAAAAATTTCGGAAAAAAACAGTCAAAATCTGTCATACTCGATCACATTTTCGAAATTTTAATCCTGGTGCAGTTAAACCAAATGTCAAAATCGCAATGATAAATTTCAGCGCATTCCACATTGTTTTTTGCTGTGGTACGAGCTTATCAGACCAAACATTAGATAGCACTTGGCCACAGCATGCTTCTCCAAGAAATTTCTTATCGTGTGCAATGGATGCAACCTTGTTATTTTTTAAATAGAATTTAAAAAAAAAGAATCAATTTAAATTTACTTGAGCACATGTCACATAGCCATAGACTTCATTTCGTTGTAGAATAATCTCAAAAGTTTTGTCAACATCGATATCATCACAATAATCCACACAATCTATTGCATATTGTTCGAAATAGGTCGCATCTGTTTTATACTGGTCTTGTTTGTCACTAGCTGCCGTTTGAGCTTCATAGGCTTTGAGAATTTTCGATGCAATCAACGCTGGACAAATACGATATTTCATAAATGACAGAAGTACCTTCGCCATATCAATATAATTCATAAGAATTGCCCAGAGAAATAAATCACGCATGATATAATCACGTGCTAGTTCTTCGTTGAATTGAGTCAATGGATTTTCAGCATCGTGAGACGAGCCCGTATGTTTTTTGTTCGATTTTAATATCAAGCCATCATGTTCTCGATCAATATATTCATCTTTAGCTGAATCATAGTACAATTTATGCATAAAATCACCAATTAATTCACGGAAAATAATATTCAAATCTGCAACGGTTGTTATTGTCTTTTCTATGAAACTACCGTTATTTTCCAGCAAAACTAACAGATCAGTTTTAGCTTGTTCCTTTAAGAAAAAAAGAAACCAAATCGTATTATTTGAATAATCAAATGTTGAATTTTACCAGAACATCGTTTGCGTACAAATTTTTGATAAATTCGTCATAACGTTCTTTTTTGGTGATAAATGCTCTGTTTGAAGAGAAAAAAATTTCCGTTGGATCAAGTCCTAATTTCAGAAATTCGTAAACGAATGTGAATAAATTTCGTTTCAATGCTTCAATGAAAATGTCCGACATATTCTAAAACGAATGTTTACCAAAGAAATTCTTACACGAAACGAACATACTACGGATAAATCTGCGAGTGAATTTTCGAAAACAAATTCTTTGGCAACATCAACACAGTTCCAATCCATAGCTAACCCTAGTAATGTCTTGCGAAGTGTCTCTTTGGAGGCATCGTTGTCCGATGAGGATTTTTGAAAAGCTGAACAAAAAGAAAAATAAAATTTCTTTCAATCAAATCGAGTTCTTCGGACGTTTTACTTTCGGATATGCTTCGAAATAGAGTTTCGGATAAATCACTATCACAATTGGGATTGAACACTGTAATCTTCGAACAAACCGATGGTTGTAGACAATACATGACTTTTTGACAGAGCAAGTTGAAATATTCATTGGACGTGTCAGATGAGAAACTGAACAATTCATCGGGGTAAAGAACTTGAGCTAAGTCTTCCTGTAATTTTTGTTTATATGGCGAAAATACGTCCGAAAGTCTAGATAAAAACAAAGAAAATTAAATACTGAGTTTTAGTATAAACTTACTTTTGCTCATTTAAATGGACATGTACTTGATGAACTTTGAGACCTGATGGTGTTCTATTCATAAACAAAAAAAAGAACTTGACACTTTTTTTTCAAGAATCGAGATTTTTTTACGTTTCATGGGTTGCAGAAATAGTCGATTCTTCAATCTTTAATACTTGAGTCTTGGTTTTTGTTGGGAAGGATGATTCCAGGTCGGTTGGGTTTTGCTTCTATTCATATAATCACATATATGAAGGAATTATCCCACACACACATATATATATGGACGTGTATTTCGTTCTCGTTCGTTCGCTCTCTCACTCTTCACACAGTTCTCCTATTCTTACATATCACGCCATCTAGTTTTCTCTCTCTCTGTCTGTTCTCTCTACACCGTTGGATTTCGTGTTTTCTTCCTTCGTTCATTTCATCAATAAACGGAACTCACGGAAACCTTCCTTTACGAAAGTGACAACACTTACAGTTTTTAATTCTTCAATTCCAAATACAACTTTACTTAGTTCCTTTGAATGTTTTAAATCTTTCGTATAAGTTAACCAACGACTGAAAAAATCTGCTACACGTCCACTACCCTATTCAAATAAATCATTGATAAATAATTGTTTCTGTTTCTTCGATTTTCTCATCTTACATCGATAATCACAATAGGAATATTAGCTCTTAAATCATTGTAGATATTTTCAATTGTTGAATCGCCACCTTCGATAACAATCGTAACGGTTGGAACTAAATTCAAACAATTGCCTTTCTTTCAATTTGATCGATACACAAGATTACCTCGATATTTGTCATCCGATTTTTTATTCAAATGATCGCCTAAATAATCGCATAAACGTGTTCGAAAATCTCCCAAATTAAGACCATTATAGATTCCATCATCATAAAACAGATAATGACTTAAATTCATATTTAAATTTCGTTGTTGTTCTTTTCCTGCATGTATCTCTTCAGCTTCATCACTCGAACTTTCAGATGTATCTGAATGTTTTTTCTAAAAATGAAAACTGTTCAAATGCCAATCGAGTTTGTTTCCTTTATCAAACCTTATTTTGCTTATTTTTCTTTCGTTTGAGTAATTTTTCTGGTGCTTTAATACCACTCCATTTGCAAATACCAATAGCAGCGGTTTTCCTATCAAGATCTCGATATTGTGCTTTATGAATAGCTTGACCAATCAATTGAGCAACACCATTATCATATCCATTTGTTATCAACCATATGTCTGAAAATGAAACAATTCATTGAAAACAAGCAAATTTTCTGCTTGAAAATTTAACCTGATCGACTTGCAAGACCGATAATGCCATTCGTAAGATTAGTTTCAAGTCGTTCACTTAATGTAAAATATTTTGTACCACCGATAACTGACAGAATCAGTTTTGGTTGAGTTAAGTCCCATACAGAAGTTAAAACGTTTTGAATATCATCGAACGAAGTTTTTTTGGCGAATCGAATGAACTAAGAGAACGGAAAATAATTTCAAAGATTTCGTGCATGTGTTTTGTTCAATACCGAAGCACCGTTGATAAGCTGACCGACCGCACGTTCATATTCACGTGTAAACTTATGTTTTCTATCGGATGATTGAGATCTTATAGCTGGTAATGTCGATTGATTTTTCCTTTTGCGTCTTTCTTCTCGAAAATGTTCGCTTTCCGGTCGATTACATACGCAAATTGATTTATCATCACTATCACTTCAATAGAAATGCGCAATGCTCTTTTTTTTGTGGAAGAAAATCAAAATTTCCATTACTCTTGTCGTACAAAATTGGCACAAACAGGATAAAATATATTCAAATTTTTTAAAGCTCCATTGTAACGTGTTTCCGAATCATCCTAAACATTTGCATAGAAGATCAGTTAGTTTTTCTTTTTATTTTAACAGATTACCGAGTCATTTGCGGATGGCATGTTCAACTATTTCGAATTTGTTTGATAACTTTGTGTAATCAAATCAGTGTTACTTAGATTAATTCGGTTCTCGTTGCGTTAATGTTATGACTGTCTAGCAACCATTCATTTTAATGTTTCGTTGTCTTGAAAACGAAA
>Ga0209915_1001094_pt1 | contig 43934 bp, 39 predicted proteins | sample ThiBiot_750_plan_FD_183952 | JGI IMG/M metagenome (GOLD analysis project Ga0209915, IMG submission 183952) | Wastewater bioreactor microbial communities from Cape Town, South Africa - Thiocy_cont_750_plan (SPAdes) | ecosystem: Engineered > Bioreactor > Thiocyanate-remediating > Anaerobic-Aerobic... | reverse complement strand
CCTATACAATTATAGTAACAAATTTCACCAAAAATATCAACAAATTTCTGTCACGAATTTCAAAAATCACCCCCCCTCACATGCCAAAAACGCATATCTTCTTTCTCTAAAAAGCACTCGTTCCTCTTACAAATATTATTGATTGGGAATCTTCTGATTCTTCAAAACTTAATTTATTTAAGCGAGCGGCCTCTCGCAATATAGAGGCCACCACAAACGAGTTTCGTCAAAGTTTAAGAGAAGGTTCGGTGAAAACTCACCTTCATCCTTTTATGTTTACAGATTTTTATGAAAATACCAACAAAGACTAAGAAGCTCTTTAAGCTTCCCTTTTCAGAGAAAAACCCTCTTAAAAATTAACTTCAAAATAGAAGATAATATTTCTAACAGGGTTCATCCTTTCAACAACTTCTCTTTATTTCTTTGCCATCAACTTTGCACGTTCTTCATTCGCCACCGTGAATGCTTGATTTCTTTCGATAGCAGCTTTTTGAAGAGCATCTGAAAAATACGCAATTTCGTGTTCTTTGGCACTTGCAATACTTTGATAGGCTTGCTTTTCTTCAGCTGTAGCCTGAGGTGATGTTGCAATAAAGTTTGCTTCAGCATAAGCAAACACAACTTCTAAAAAGTTTTTCCCCTGCTGTAATTCGGCTTTTGTCTTCTTTTCGAGATCATCCAAGGCTATAATCCAAGGCTTGAATTCTGGTTTTTCACCAAATTTCCTTTTTGCTCCTTGGATGCCCACGATATCCTTAATAGCTTGAGTAAGAGTAACCTTGATATTATCGACAAATATTTTCACATGCTGTTTAGCCTCTTTTAGTCCTGGTGTTCCAAGATTGATTCCAGAAAATATTATTTCTGCCTCTAATTTCTGATTAAGCGTTGTCAGAGTACCTTCCAATTTTTGTTGATCAACACTCTGTTCGACGACTGCAATGGCCGTGACAATTTCGTTTAAAGTACCCTGAAGTGCTTGATTTAATTTTCGATAATCCTCTTCTAGCACTGCTGATTTTAAAGTTTGAGAAGCCTCAGTTGGAAGACCACTTACGGCAAATACTTGATTCCCCACGGAAACAAAAAAACCTAGAATAAAAAAGAAGATCTTTTTAAGCATTTTAATAGCCTATATTTAATAAACTCATTCCATCAGACTACAGAGTGGTTTAAAATAAAGTTAATACTTAGAATCTCTCTACGGGAGACTCAGAGGATAAGGGGCATATTTAAATTCTGAGGGTTTAATAAGAGACCCATGAAAGATTATTGCTGACGCGTGCGCACTTCAATATTTCGCGCCTAAAAGTCAAAAAATAGAATCTTTAAATGACGCGGTATAGGCTCCAAAAAAGTATACTTTATTATTTTTCATCATTGACTTTATGACACTTTTTTACTATATAGGGAATAAAATACTTTTATATAATTTTTAATCGGGCTCAAATTCTTTTTTATAGGTAGTTCATGACTAAACTCTCTTTCTTTTGCTCACTTTTAACAACAACCTTATTAAGCATGCCTGCTATCGCAACAAAAGTAGATGAAGACATTCTTTCTGCTTCACGGGAGAAGTCACCCTCCATAAAAAAAGCTGAAATAAAAGCTTCTGAGGACATTGGGGCCTTTCTTGGAGCATGCGTACCCCAAATGCGCCTTTTAAAAGAGTGGATTATCCCCTTCTCTAACTCTAAAGACTCATCCCCTTTACCAGTTCAATCTATGATCAGTACATCACAAGAAGATCACGAAGCAACGATGACGCTCTTTAAAAAAAATGCGGCAAGTACGATTAAAGAATTAGTTCATGACGGTCTTGCTCTTATGGACGATTATCCAACAGAACTCACGGCAAAAAAACTCGACGACTTTAGCGCCTATGAGATGCTAGCAACTTTATTTGCTCGGATTTATGAAACAGAATTATTTCTTCAAGAACTTTCTCCCTCTTACGCCCTACATGGTCAATTAAAGGGATATTTTATCCTTCATAAAACACGCCAAAAAGAAAAAGAAGGACTGCAAAAACTACAGCAAGAACAACAAACCCCATCATCTCCCCAAGAGCCAAAATTTTCTCCAAAAAGAGATGACCTGGAACAAAAATTTCTAACAATAACAGAAGAGCTAGAACAAAAGTTTCGAGGAGTCTGCCAAAAAGTCGCGCAATATCGCCGTCTCACTGTTGCATTGCCGGATGGCACGCCTGATTTCTCTGACCTTACGTCCGAAGAGCCAACCAGCCCCCTCTTAAGCCCAAGGAGTAGCGATTCTATATCTCCTCCAAAACTTTCCCCCTCACCGTTGCCCTCTTCCTCACAAGATAGTATCGTCCAAAGAGGACGCGCGAAAACGACAAGTAGCCCTCGTGTTATGACTACCAGCCCCAAAGGCCCAAACTCCACAGAAGAGTTTCGCACAGGCTCTATACCTTCCTTACACTCTGAAAAAAAGAGACCGTTGAAGGAAAAACGCTCCGAATCAATGAGTGAGAAATCACCTCAAGGTATTTCTGCAACTGCCCTTCAGGAATCCTCGCGCTTTAGAGCTCTTTCTACAGCATCATCTTCTGACGAAAAAATTTCTGTAGAAAAAAGTCCGGAATCTCCCAAATCCGAGTCTCCCCAAAAAAAGCGTACTCTACTTGGGGATTTAAAAAGGTCTTTGAGCGGGAAAAAAAAGAACCTAAATGAGGTCAAATCTTCATCAAGCAGTCCTTCTTCTCGTTCGTCGTTAGGATCCTCTCAAGAGGAAACTCGATAGAAAACAGAAAGCTCTGCATCCATAGACTCTTCTCAGGTATCTCAAAATAAGAAGAGTCTATCAGATTTTTTAATTATTTCTCTAATGAAGACTTAAAGAACAGGAGGTATACTTAAACTCTGACGCTTTAATAAGCGCCACATGAGCCACCGTGACCGAATGCATCCGTCCTTCAATATGATGTGCCCAAAAATCAAGGAATTTATGGAGTTCAGGAAAATTGGGAAGTAAGTCATATTCTTGCCAGATAAACGTTTGTAAAATTTCTGGATGATCCGGCAAATAATAAAGGATTTCAGCGGTTGTTAAACGATAATTTTGCAGCTGAAGAGAAAGATGACTCATCATATCCTCCGTCTTTTTCTTATCAATACTTTTAGAATGGCATAAGATATTAAAGATTTTATTAAGATTTAAGCAAGAGCACTAATTTGTAATTGACCAGGAAATTCAACGGTAATAACACCTCCGATGTTGCAGGCAAGTATAGAGATTTGATCTAAAGCCGCTTCCTCTCCCACAAGAACTGTTGGCACCCCCGGCACCCAAGATTCTACAGCAGGAACACACTCTGTATCGACCCCCAAAGTTTCTGCGGCAAGGATTGAGCACGCAGAAAATCCTTCAATATTCACGAAAGGAATAGCGCTACTAATATTTCCAACCATCCCTTCGCCCGCAATGACATTCCCTAGAATAGTCATAGCACTCGGGGCGGCTCCTGCTGCACATTGGACTAAAGCTTCTGTTACAACCAAGGTTGCCATTGTTCTCTCTATTCTTCAAGTCGACGCCATGTCCGTCTTTTTACAAGCCCCATTAGAACAGTAAAAACTAAAAGATACGTTAAAATTTTGACGCCTAAATGCTTCCGCTCTTCCATTTCAGGCTCTGACGCCCATGCCAAAAAAGTCACAACATCATGCGCCATCTGATCAACAGTGGCCGCAGTTCCGTCCGCATACTCAACAAGGTGATCCGACAAAGGAGAAGCCATGGCTATTTGATGTCCGCCGAAATAAAGATTATAGGACATCCCTGGGGCTAATTTCATTCCTGCAGGAGTCTCAACATATCCTTTTAACAAGGCTTTCACGTAATGAGGCCCTCCCTTGCGGCCTTTAATCACTAAAGAAAGATCCGGTGGATTCGCGCCATTATTCGCGGCGCGTGCGGCTTTTTCATTCACAAAAGGATTCGGAAAATAATCTGACGGCTTCCCATTTCTTTTAACAGGATTTCCATCTTCATCCACTCCATCTTGAACTTCTTTCTGCGCGGCAATCGCCTTAATTTTAGCCTCACTAAATCCAAGAGCTTTCAACTGTCGATAACTGATATGACTCAATCCATGGCATGTTGAGCAAACTTGTTGATAAACTTGAAATCCTCGTTGAAGTTCAGCCCGGTCGTAAGTCCCGAATAGTTGATCAAAGCTCCACTTTTCTTGTGGGAAAAGAGGTTGCTCATTCGCACAAGGCTCATCACTAACCAATAAGTTAAATAAAACAATTGAAATTTCTCTTAAGAAACGACGGCTCATGAGGAGGCTCCCCCTTTTACAGAAGGTACCGATTTCTTTTGAAGGCTCTCAGGCAAAGGAAGAGGACGTTCAATCCGATTCAAAAGAGGCACAAAAACTAAGAAATGAATAAAATAATAAACTGTTGCTATTCTTCCAAAGATCAAAGGTAATCCTTCAGGTTTTTGAGAACCAACCCAACCCAGAATCAAACACGTGGCCACAAAGATCCAAAACAAGACTTTATATAACGGTCTAAAGCGGGCACTGCGAATAGGAGAGCGATCTAACCAAGGCATTAAGGTCAAGATAAAAACGGCGCTAAACATCAACACGACGCCTCCTAATTTATCTGGCACAGAACGCAAAATAGCATAAAAAGGCAAAAAATACCATTCAGGAACGATATGTTCAGGAGTCACAAGTGGATCCGCGGGAATATAATTATCGGGTTCTCCAAAAAAATTAGGCGCAAAAAAAACAAAGCTCCCCCATACCATCAATAAAACACCTAGTCCTAAAAGATCTTTCACGGTGTAATAAGGATGGAACGGGATCTTATCTCCAGGCTTCTTGGCATCAATCCCAAGAGGGTTATTTGACCCATGCTGATGAAGTGCAATTAAATGAAGAAAAACCACGCCTACAATCAAAAAAGGAAATAGATAATGCAAAGCAAAGAAGCGGTTTAATGTCGGATTTGCCACAGAAAATCCGCCCCATAACCACGTAACAATAGAATCTCCAATCAAAGGAATAGCCGAGAATAGATTAGTGATCACAGTGGCACCCCAGTAACTCATCTGGCCCCATGGCAAGACATATCCCATGAAAGCTGTCGCCATCATGAGCAGAAAAATAACAACCCCCAAAATCCACAAAAGTTCGCGCGGCGCTTTATAGGACCCATAATAAAGTCCTCGAAACATATGAATATAAACGACGACAAAAAACATTGAGGCACCATTCATATGAATGTAGCGTATTAGCCAGCCATAGTTGACTTCTCGCATGATGCGTTCCACGCTATTAAAAGCATGATCCACATGTGGTGTATAAAACATTGCTAAGAAAATGCCGGTTAAAATCATGACAACCAACACAACTCCCGCAAGAGATCCAAAATTCCACCAATAACTTAGATTCCGGGGAGTTGGGTAGTCCACCAATTCTTTATTAATAAAAGAAAAAACAGGCAGACGTTCATCAACCCACTGAACAAATCCTGCTTTCTTTTTTTCTGACGAAGGCATTGTCATATCGACTCCTAACCTACTTTCAAGGTTGTTTCATTTAAAAAGGTATAAGGCGGCACCTCTAAATTCCGAGGGGCAGGTCCGCCGCGGATTCGCCCTGAAATATCATAAACAGATCCGTGACAAGGGCAATACCAGCCGCCGTACTGACCGCGATTATCACTGGGCTTTTGTCCAGAAGGAACACACCCTAAATGGGTACAGACACCGACCACTACCAGCCATTGAGGATATTGTTTAAAACGCTCATCATCCGATTGAGGATCAACGAGGTCTGCAAGGTTAACGTTTTTAGCTTCTTGGATTTCTTGAGCGGTTCGATGACGGATAAATAAGGGACGGCCTCGCCACATGACAGTAATAGCTTGTCCGACTTGAATCGGCTTAAGATCAAGTTCAATAGAGGCTAGAGCTAAAACATCTGCAGCAGGATTCATACTTTTAACGAAAGGCCAGATAAAGCCTGAAGTTCCTACAACACCTACCGCACTCGTCGCTAAAATGAGAAAATCACGCCTTGATTTATGAATAAGCTCAGGTTGCTCTTGGTCGATCTTTAAAGTTTCATCGTTCTGCATATAGCCCCCTTTATGGTTGCAGATTCCTTTCTTCTCTTGAATAAATCTATAAGGCAATCAGGGAATTTGAGCAATATGAATAAAAAGAGCCGGCGCTTAAAAAAACACCGACTCTTAATTAGGTCCCAGCGAAAGTTAGGGGAGGGAAAAGATAATCGCTAGAACCATACGAGCCACTTAACATGGCCCATATTTAAATCTTATTCTCAATTCTCATAAAAGCATATATATTCAACTTTGTCATCTAAAAAATAGATCTTAGAGATAAAAAAATTTTATCTCCTAAATTCAGATAATTAACCTGAATCCTTTATACAATAACCACTAGACAAGATATTTTGAGTTAAATATTCTTGAAAGGCCTTAATCCGTCGAGAGTTTTTAAGGCTCCGATGATAAGAATAATAGATATCAACCCAATGTTTTTCAATCTCAGGTAGAACTTCGACTAATTTTCCTATCCCTGGAAAGTGAGGATTCATTGAGATGATCCCAAGCCCTTGTTCTGCAGCTCTCGTTAACGCAAGGCTCGAGTTCACTTGTAAAAAAGGCTTTCTTGAAACACCTGTGGCACACCCTAAATTAAGATGCCAATCTACATTTCCTAAAAAGCTTTTTCTTAATGTTGAGAATGTAATAATTCGATGGTTATCAAGGTCTTTAGTACTTTTTGGCAGCCCAAAATTTTTGATATATTCGGGGCTAGCATAGAGTTTCAAAGGATAGGACATTAAATATTCTTGGATCAAATCAGGCACATTTGCGATCAAAGGTCCTATGGCAACATCAGCATCCGCTGCCTCGAACTCAACCATCACATCATTATATCCTTCAAGAATAAAATTAAATTTGGGATATTGTTTAAGAAAATCCGACAAGATTTCAATAAGCCAAAAATTAATTGTCCCCAAACTCGTAATGATTTTGAGGGTACCCGCGGGCTCTTTATTAAAATCTTCAATTTCTATTGTGGCTAGATTTTCAAGGTCGAATATCTTTTTTGCTGTATTTAATAATAGCTGCCCTGAATCCGAGGGAATAACACCTTTAGCTCCACCCAGCCTTATAAACAGTTGGGTATCCAGCTCTTCTTCTAACATTGCAATCGAGCGGCTAATGGCTGATTGAGCAATTTTTAAGCTTGTTGCAGCAGCAGAAATACTTCCTCGCTTTGCAACCTGATAAAATACTCGAAGCTTTTCTAAATCCATAATAATTAGGCTCTTAATTAATTCTTAAAGCCCCTTCTATTATAAAATAAAGCTTTCAATCCCCCTTTAATATCAGCAATATTCAACAACCTAAGAGTTAACCTACTTTTGCAATCCCGACGAGATGCCATGGATGTATATTTGCATTTTTTTTAATAAGTTTCTTCATTTCAACCCACCTCATATTTAATTTATAAAACCCCAGAACCAACCAAAGCAACTTTAAGTTCAAATTTCTCTATTGAAATAGTCTCATCATTGAGCTTTTTATTGCCAATAGTATTCTTAAGTTTTTTTCTAGATTTAATTAACTAAAATTTAATAAATGTTTATTAATGTATCTAACATTTTTTCCAACAATGCAAGTCAATTTTCACCTTTAGCCTGTCAAAAACCTCCTAAAAAGAAGCTTTTTAACTGCTATTTTCCTTACATAGCCCCCAATAAAATCAATCTCATTTAAATAAAAATTTAATTAAATTTTAAATGCATAGAGAAAAAGTTTATCGTATGATTTTTTAATGAAATCTAAGACTGGGAAAGCATATGAAATTTTATTATTTTTATCTAATTCTTTTCTTAAGCTTTATGACTTTGACAGCCCCACATCCAAGCTTCTCACACTCTAATGATTATTATCTCGGATATGCTCGCTCAATAACTGATGACGCGATCCCAGAAGAAGATGTTCATCTCACCATCACGAATCATATTCTTTATCTTACAATTAAGGGGGATCCTCTTGATATTCATGTAGAGCAAAGATTGAGAGAACGCCTTTTAAGGACAAAATATTTTCAAACGATTAAAATCCATTATGAAGATAAAATAAATACACCCGAAATGACTCTACCGAAGCCCGTAGAAGAAGAAAAACCGGGACTAGATGAACCTATGCCTTCTGGAACTATTTATAATGCACCGATTGCGGACCCTAAATGGCCGAGATTTTCTGTAGGATATCAAAATCATTTTAAAAAAAATCATGGCAAAAGCATTTATTCTTTATCTTTCGGCGAGAATTTAGCCCTCTTCCGTCACAAAAACAACAGTGAAATATATGAACTAGGCATCCAAGCAGGACTTTTTGGAGCTATGGATATTTCGTCAAATCCAACGACATTAATTAACTCTGATTACTTTGTAGGAATAGGACTTTCAATTGTGCGTAGTAAAAAATGGCAGAATATGATTCAGTTCTCCCATCTTAGCTCGCATTTGGGCGATGAACTTATTGTGAAAGATCCAACGATTACCAAAAAAAGAATTAATCTCAGTTATGAAACTCTTAAATGGCTTACCGCTTATAAGTTTAATAGTTTAAGGCCTTATCTGAGCATTGGTTATATTATCCATCGCGATCCCTCCACCATCAAACCTCTCACTTTCGAAGGCGGCTTTGATTACATCTCTGAAGATAAATTTATCTTTCATACGACAAGAGCTGTAGCAGGTGCACATATTCATAGTTGGGAAGAAAATAAATTTAAACCAACGCTAAATGTACGGGCAGGATTACAATTAGAAAACCCCGTCTGGCAAGGAAGACTCCTTCAAGGTCTCATTGATTATTCTTACGGAAAATCACGCCATGGCCAATTTTACAAACAAAAAGAACACTATATTGGCGTCTTAATCTCTCTCTCGAGCTAAGAAATATCCCACTTAAACTGCAGGGATTGGAGATGTGGGGAAAGTTCTGGTGAGGCTAAGCTAATAGCTTACGATAAAAGGCAAGCTCAATTACAGATAAATCTGTAGAAAAGAGTCAAGTGCTTAAGGGAATAAGCTCGTCTGGTCCACCAACAGTTCAATATCGAGAATAGTTTAATGAAGCTTATGTAGAACCAATCTAAACTCTTGTGCTTTTCGAAATAGCTTTTACGCTTAGTATAAACGAACCTCTTTGAATTTTGCTAAACAAGTTTTTGAAAAATCAGAGGGTAAGTTTCGGTCTCTATTTTGTAATAAAATCTTTTCGGCATTTCCTACAATATTTTTTCTAATTTCATAAACCTCTACATTACAATTGCAGTTATTCCATTTATAACTAACCTCGTAATCTTTGCCTTCTTCAAATGTGTGTTGTATAACAACCCCGCATTTACAAATGATACGATTACCTTTAGCACCTTCAAACATATAAACTTGAGGGACACCTGCTCTTATATAAAATTCTTTTGCACCATTCTCATGATAGTCCCATAGAGGTATGCCAAGGCATCTAGGGTCACTATTAAAAACAAATCCATTTCTAAGTCTCATCATCTCATGCTCATCATCACACTCTTTGGATTTGTAGCCTCTAACTACAGTTACCATTTCCATGTCTGTTACGAACCTAACTCTTGCTATAGGTCCAGATGTGGGTTCTTCGTATGTAACACTTGCACATCCAGTGATTGTTAATGTCAAAAGTAGTAGTAGAATGTTATGAATCTTGATTGAGAACATTTTCATTTTCCTTTGGAAGTTTAATCTTGAAACACTAATAAGTTTTTACAGAGTAAATTTTAACATTTCTATCCTCTGCTGAACAAAGTTATGATCGATGGCATTGCTGGCGGTGAAGATACTCAGGCCAGGATCGGTGTTGGTCAAAAGACTTGTGAGAGATCCCCCTATCTTTGCTATTGTGCCTCGTGTCTGAAGAGACAGAGTCTCAGGTAAAGATTCCGGCATAATGTAAGAATTAAGTATTATCTGGAATCAACCCTCTTTCTTTTTCTTCTTCTGTTAGTAAATATTCAAAAAAGTCTGCAAATGAAGGAAATATGCGATGTTTATATTCTAATTTTTTTTCAGCTGCTAAATTATAAGCATCTGGAATACTGCAGTAAATAATAGGGGTTTTTTCTTCTGACGTAGTTTTTGTTTCCATAACTATAAAACTACTTTCTGTCTCTTCAAGAGCAAGATATTTATTAGGAAGACCAAAATTAGATCTTCTATAAAATAATGTTTTATCTACTATATTATATTCATTTCCTTGTCGAACAAAAGAAAAGAGACTATGCAAACCTATTAGACCACCGCTATAAAATTTTGCTATATAATGAAAATCATATGGAAATTTAATTTTTAGTTCACCTTCTGCTTGTTTCAATAATTCAATAGAGGCGGAATCATTTTCGAAATAATTTTGAAACTTATGTTCAAGTTTTTTAAGTTGATCATTCATTTTTAGTAATCCTATCTTTCCAGTATTCTCTTTTTTCGGAATCCCAGACCGTATGATCAACAGGATTTTCTGGATGTGGTTTATTTCTGCCATACTGTCCATGGAGAATATTCTGTCCTATTGTACCGATACCATGATATCGAGTACTCGCTTCTATTAACGGTCCAATATTCTTTTGCCCCACATGGTGGAGTGTTGCAAATGATCCATCTGCTAATTGAGGAGCAAGTCCAAATTTTGCAGCTTCTGCATTCGTTTTTCCTATAAAACGTTTATCGCCACTCTTTCTCACCATATCCCAATCAATATCACTTCGTTGATAGACAGGGTAAGTTTGCTGTGTTCCCACAGAAGATGTCCAGTGAATTTTTTGAGTAAAAATATCGGATTTAAACTCTCCCATAGAAAGAGGTTTTTGCGCCATCTTCTTATCCAGAGTGAGGATATAAGCTAGGGAATCTTCTGCTTGAGGCGTGACAAAGGCTAAAGGAAGAGCATCTTCAAATACTTGATACCCTTCTTGCCAGGGGCCACCATCATATAAAGGCGTGGTCAGAATCTTCATCTGACTCTTCTCAGGCATAAACCCGGAATCTTCCCAAAGGATTCCCTCCGGCAGTAAATCCATCATCAACGGATGATCTTTCAACCATTGTCCAACTTGATGGACAGAGATTCCTGAAAGCCCCAGCTCTGCTAACACTTTTGGTGTTAAACTTCTTGCAAGACGAGCTGTTTGTAGCAGGAAGTTATGATCGATGGCATTGCTGGCCGTGAAGATACTCAGGCCAGGATCGGTGTTGGACAAAAGACTTGTGAGAGATCCCCCTATCTTTGCTATTGTGCCTCTCGTCTCAAGAGACAGCGTTTTAGGCAAAGATTCCGCAAGCACTTCCGCCCCAAGGGCACTCAGCCCACCACCCAAGGCTTCTTGAAGGTCGCCTCCTGAAAGGCCAAGGCTTAATAAAAATCCCGTACCAAAATGCCCACCTTTATGAACTAGATAAGAAAGATCTCCACTTCCATAAAGATCTCCCAGATTATTCGACATCACGCCCCCAACTGTGTGGGCTACACAAGAGGTCACGCCTGACACAAGTGCTTCTTGGGGTTTACATCCTTCTATCACGATGTGGAGGGGCGTTGAGACCAAGGACCTCACGGCATTGACTTTGAGGTGTTGGGCCCATCCTTTCGGTTGAGACGGAAGTTTCAAGGGGCCGCTTAACTCATGTATCGTCCCAGCTGTCGCCATATTGATGATGAGGGATTGGGCAAAACGAGAAGAGGTGAGATCTTTGCCAACCTCTTTTAGATTCCCCCCGTGCATCACAAGAGAACTTGCTGTTTGGCTTGCAACACAGCCTACCGCCACACTCCCAATCGTCCCAATCACCGGCGCTGTGGATGAAACACTTAAGAAAGTCGCCATCACAGTCGGAGTCGCCGTTCCCATCGTCAACAGACCTGCGGCTAGCCCTGCGATCATCGCAAGAGCTTGCCCCCCACGCGCGCGATACCCCACACACTTATCATACATCTCGTCACGAGCCTCAGGACGTGTCAGATCAATAACATCACTCTCGCATATCAACGAAGAGGAGACCTCAGGTCGATCCCCAAATATCCCTCCTGACGCTCTTAAGATAACCTCTCCAGGAACCTTCATCGTCGTGGGAAGGCGAACCTCTTTAAATCCTCCAAGCTCCATAATCTTGCGCTTCTGATTATACAAAAAAGGGGCTTGGGGTTGCATCAACTGCGCATCTTCAATCCTGAGAACGCCCAGCGCCTCTATCAGGGCAGGCCCCTTGTTCCCCTCAAATGCTGTGCCCATAAAATGGATGTCATGATCAGAAACAACATGAATCGATCCCTGCGAAATCACCTTCGTCGGCTCAATCTCATAATAAGGGGTCATCCCCGTCTTACTCATCCCGCGACATCCTGCCGAAAAGTCTTTTAAGGATGTTGTTATGAGGGGAAGAAGTTCAATCTTTTGGGTTACTTCTGGAGACCAGCCTTCTGGTCCAGCTAAAAGCTTTCCACCGTGCACACTCAACGACTCAAGAACTCTTCCTTTTTCATATTCCGGAAAAAAGAGCTCAATTTCTTTTGGATCCTTTATAACTCTCCCAATCTCATAAAGTCCACTCAAGTCCTCAGGATAAGCTTCTGTCATTGTAATTGTGTGCTTCTCTTCCTTCTTTTTTCTCTTAGTACGGCCCGTCCATTTCTTTTTCTTGGTGACGGTTTCAACAGTGTACGTCTCTTGCCAAGATCTCTGTTCTCGCCTCACCAGAACTTTCCCCACATCTCCAATCAAAGTCGTTGCTTGCACAACCCCTGTCGTAGATAACGTTTCGAAATCCGTCCATAAGACCTCTGATTTCACCTCTCCAAGGGCATTCTCACAGTGCTTTCCATGAAGCTCTAACTGCTTGACCCACACCTCGCCCCCAAGGTGTGGAACGTAACGAGACGTTTTGCCTTTTTGTATCTCACAATCAATTTGTTTCGTTAATCTCAGCGTCCCCGTCGCTACACCTCCTTTATCCGCAATTAACCGAGCCTGATCAAAATGGGTCAAAGAAGCCTCATCTCCCATCAGATAAACTTCTTCCCCCTTAATTTGGGCAACGTGCTCTTGCAAATGAGGATCATAATAAGAGAGTGGCGTCCCCACATAGGTCCTCAAACTTTGTGAATTACCTTTTCCTTGAGGGCCATAAAAAAGCACTGGCTCCTGCAGCTTAAGAGAAATCTCTTTTGGCAAAGTCTGTTTTTGGAGTGAACTGATGCCTTTCTCAATTAAGGCCTCAAAAGAGACATCCCCTGGCAAGCCTAAAAGTTTTGGATTCTCAAGAAAAGGCTTTAGATAAGGGATCAGTGCTGCACCATTCTGGATCATTTTTCGATGCAAAGAAAGATAATCAGGGCACTCAGGTGTCAAAGGAATATAGCCGATATTCTTTTGAAACGCTTCTAAGAGCGCGCGACCTTCCAGAAAAGATGGAAGCGCAAACGGAAGCTTTTCTGATCCTTTTGGCCCCAAAATTAAGCGGGTCATCCCTCGAAGTTCTTCCTCTAAAGGATACGCAATCGGTATCAACGAGGTCCCCTTACCCGTTGAGTCACTCTTTCCCACACTTAAAAGAGAATCCAAAGATAATGCCATGATGGGTTGATAAGCTTGCACACTCCCAGATCTTCCAACCGTCTGGACCGTCAAACCTTCTTTAAAACTAATCAAGATTTTCGAGCCGACTATTTTTCCTTGAATAAGCGCTTGCTTTGCCCCTGTAAAAGCAATTCCTTGACTGCCTTCCATCTGCGGGAGAACCGAATACGATTCATTGGTTTCAATCTCAATGATGGAATCCAATGGAAAATAATCTTCTAATGTTCGCCAGTCAGAAAGCTCCGCTCGTTTTGGATTTAATGCTTGCGTCCACTTTTGGCTATTTTCCAGGTTTCTCTTCTCTCGCTCTAAGATCTTTTTAAACTTAGGATAGTCATCTTTGGCTCGATCCTTGTGGAAAATCCAAGAAAATTGTTTGTGTAATTCTCGACGCGTTAAATCAGCACATAGGGCCGGATATAAAATGTCATAAGGTGACTTTTCATAATTATAAAGTATACCCGATTGAAAACAGAACTTTGCTGCAAGATTTTTCATAAATTCTGTCCCCATAATGACGCCAGACGCTAAAATGGAGCCTCCAATATTTTTTCCTTCTTTTGCCTCGAGCTTAAGATGACCATTCACCCTCAAGAGAGGGGCTCTTCCTTGTGTGGTAAACAATAATTTATCCAGTGAGAGGAGGCTGTGTCTTGACCTGTATAGACCGTAGTCGGACTATATTGTTCAAAGACAGGAGTTGTAATTGAAGCATTTCCTTGCCACAGCTCAATAAGAGTTCCACACAATAAACTTTCTTTAGAAGCCTTAATCTCTAAATTTCCATTCGCCACGAGAATATCACCACACTCACTCCACAAATTTTGCGTCTCAAGTCTCATCCCCCCATTCGAGATGAAGCTACTTCCATTGGGAGTATAGAAAGGATAAGAAATTTCAATTTCTGTCCCCTTTTCTGGGTTATTGAAATTCCAACGCTTCACCTTATACGTTCGCTCCTCTTCAAGCCATCGGCCTAAAATAATTTGATCTGTCGCCTGAACATGAAAAAAATCATTTGAAAAAACCGTTCCATGTACAAGGGAGAACTTTTTAGCTCCTATCGACTCAAAAGATCCTCCACTCTGAATCTTTATTAAAGGACGAAAAGTGGTTCCTATAGAAATATTATGGCCTGGGACCTTTAGGCGCAGCCCTTGTCCCGCGATCAGATCGGCACAGAAGAATAAATCTTGAGGCGTCTTGTGGGGCAAAACTTCAATCTCAATTCCTCCCTTCACTTCTAGAGGGCACAAAAAATCTCCTCCTGTCTTAAAAACCAACCTTAAAAGACCTAATGTTCTTAAACAATAAGGCTCAAAGGTAATAATTTCTCGGGGGCCATTTGCTTCAATTTCTAGACCTTCTTGCCCCTCAACAAATTCTCCTTTTAAGTGATGAATATGTCCTTTTATTTTCAGTGATTTCGCCGTTCTCACCTCACTTTCATCTCCCTGAAAAACATTCCCTTGAAATACTATATCCCCTTCATCGCTAATTATCTTTCCGATGTTAACAAGACTCCACTTCCATATATTCTTGAGGTGGGAATTGGTTAAAATCTCAATCCCTTTTCTGGCTTCAAGCGTCGTAACATTTCGAAAATCAGGTGCCTCAATCCTTAATTGTCCGAGCAATTTAAGGGGAATCTCCAAGCGTCGATAAGGCGGTAAGATCAAATGAAGCAATCCCAATGTCTGGAGACCTTCTGCAGGATATGTGAGATTTTCCGCTGTGTTTAACAGGACTTTCTCAGTGCCTTCAACAAACGCTTCTAAAGTAATATCCCCCTTTGTCGACCCAATCAGAACCTGATCCGCTTGGATCTTCTTTTTAGCAACCACGGAAGGGGCTTGAATCAAAAGTTCACCTTTCGCTTGAATCGGCGAAGTTAAGGTAAAATCTTCTTGAAAAATAAAGGAAATCTTCGGCGTATCTCCCTTGATTTCCTTCACTGTGAACGGTTTAGTCACCGTAATAGAAGGACCTTCAAGGGTAAGCTCTGTCTCTGGGCTCTCTAGCGGTTGATTGAGTTGTTTACCCATATCAAAAGCAAAAGTTACCGAAGGACAAGTTTCAAAAACAGTAGGACAATAGCTCAGTCCCCATTTATGTAAGGTATGAATCCTGAGATGCTCTTTTATCGTGAGAGGCCCCTGAAAATAGTTTAAATGCCCTTTAAAATGAGCTTGCCGAGAGCTATAAATTTCGCCTTGGGGATAATGGGTCGTGTTGCCTTCAACATACAAATTCCCTTCTTCACTGATCAATTTGCCACAATTCACCAATCCAAATCCTTCTTCCACAAAAGGCGTTAAAAAGACAAAACCTTTTTGGGATTTTAAGGTGGAAAGATTGTAGGCTTGAGGACCTTTAAAGACAAAAAGACCTAAAAGAGACAGAGGTGACCTAAAACAAAGCTTAGGTACTGCGCTGATGATCTCTAAAGTCCCTCCTGTCTGAAGGCCGGACGTTTGAGAGGTGATATCAGGACCCGCGTCTTTATAGAAAATTCTATCTCCCACGCGTAAAGTAATCCCCTGGACCCCGACCACTCTGTCTTGAAAAAAAATGGGGCCCGAGCACTCAACTTGCATGGTCTTATGAGCAAAAATTTCTTTCTCTGAAACTATCGACAGACTAACAATAGAGATATCTTGATGTCCTAAGATGCTTCCTTTCAGAGACACATTCCTTGACGCCTCTACTTTTAAGTCTCCTTCCACGTCAAGAGGATATTCTGCCGTAAAAGCGTAAGGCGCGATAAACTCAACCTTCCCCCAAGCTTTGAGAGGCGTGGATAAAATATCCCCTGCCATCTTTAAGAAAGGTGTTTGAGCTTCTGTATACGTTGCCTCTAAACCTTTTCCTATTTCAACTGAGGGCCCTTCTAAGAAAAGGGAGCCTAAAGTTTTAATCCCTTGAGGAAAAGATACTGGCTCTTGGAAAATGAGTTTTAATAAATTTTTTGTCTTTAGTTTTTCTGGATCATAGGTAAGTCCTTGTTTACTTTTAATTAAAAAGGCTGATTGAGGATGAAAATCCCCTTGAAATACATGTGCTTCGCCGATAATTTCCACGCCTTCAGAAGCTCCAAGAAGTCCTTGCGTATGATGAACATTGCCTTCAAGGATTATTTTTCCTTGTTCTGAGACTAAAAAGGCCTCATTTAGAATCTGAGGCGCTTTAAACTGAATACTTCCTCGGCTCCCGATTCCCTTAGTATTTCTTACACAAGGGGCTTCCACTTTCAAAGATCCCGCAAAAACAAGAGGATTTGTAAAAGTTAAGGAAGATTTTGTTGAAAGAAGGTGAAGACTCTTAAAGAGAGTCACCTTTTCAAAATCACATTCTTCAAGACTTGAAGCTTCAAGATCAAGGATTTTGCCATTCATTCTAGGCAAAGTGTTAAGTTTTTGAGCCGTCTTCACCTGGATCGTCTGAGCTTTCATAAAAGAATCAGGATGAAATACCATCTCTTGTCCTTCATAAGAAAACTGACCTTTTTTAATCTTCAATTGAGCCTTAGACGTTCGATGGTGAAAAGTGCCGCCCGCTTCAAAGAAGAGTCTCTTAATTCCTTTAATTTTATGATCATTAATTAGATTGTTCCCATGGAGATGAAAAATGCCATCTTCCTTAAATCTTAAAGTTCCTTGATTAATTAAAGTTCCCTCATGAAGATTTAAAGTGCGCACATTTAACGTGCTATTTCCCTCAATCTTCACGTCTCCATAGGCATCTAAATGCTCAACGTCCATCCCCTTTAATCGCCAGGTCTTATCCAAAGGAGCCATGGCTCGAATCACAACATGAGGTGCATACGTCACAAGACCTTTTAGTTGAATCCCATCCTCAATGATAATCTGACCTTCACTCTCAAGCCCAACTGTAAAATCCTGCTGACCTAATCCTTCCAAGAGTAATTTAATATAAAGATTATAGATTCCCTTTTCTTTTGAGTTTTTATGGACCTGAGCAGCCTTTAAAAGGGAAGGATGGTGAACTTCATAAAATCCGCCTTGCCAGCGATAAAAGGTTTGAACTTGATCTCCAGCTTCTCGAAAAATCCAATCACATCCTTTGAATTCTTCCCGAACTTCCGTGGGATCTTTAGAAACACGAATTTCATCAGAAGAAGGAGATGATTTTAAGATCTTTCCATGATGTCGAATTTCATCAAGATCTACTTGAATCACTTTCAAGCCATCACCTGCCCACACAATACCCATAAAAATCTGCTGATAAATCAATAAATAGGTCAAAAAAATTCGACCACTCGAGCTTAGTGCTCTCCCGATTTTTGGTAAAAAATTCCTCATCCCTCCGCCTCCTAAAACGTCAACCCCCTGCTTTCCCTTGTCTTTTTTATCTTATCTTTTATTTTATAAGTGAGTCATATTCCTCAACCCAATCTCTTCTCTCATCTCAATTCTACAAATTAAATTTCCTATCGTAAATATTTTTAACACGATGGGATAAAATAGATGAAAGCTTCCCCTGTAAAATAAAGGTTTCCTCTATTCAAAATGTAAATAGTAAAATTCTCTCAAAAAATAAGTTGTTTCTTAGCGATATTCTTTACTTTATTTTATAGAATTATTGCTACTGTCGACTTTCAGTCATATGATTCATAGAGGGAGGAACCAATGACACTTATAAGAATTTTAGCTTTATTCATCACTTTTTGCATAGATGTAAGCGCTCAAGATAGGCTCGTTCAAAAAGAAACTCTGTTGAATGGGTGGTATTTATGGGATCCTTATCAATACACAATCCACAATGAAGGCGCAGGAGATACCTTAACAGGCCTTGATATTGAACTTGTTAAGGCAATTACCACTGCCGCAAAAGCCCAAGTTGTTTATGAACCTGTTTCGTGGAGACAGCATCAAGAGGACCTTAAAAATGGGAAACGCGATTTTGCGGCGGGAGCAACATACACAGCAGAACGTGCTAAATTTGTTCATTTTTCTGCCCCTTATCGTTTTGAAGAAAATTCTCTTTTTATTCGTCGCCATGAAGAATCTCGGCTTCAATTCAAAACGATTGTCGAATTCCTCCATCAAGTAAAACAACGTCAATTCCGACTTGGCGTTATTGAAGGTTATATTTATGCCGACCCTGAAATTAATAAGTGGTTAGAAGATCCTGCCAATCAAAAATTAATTGTTAAAGCGAATAATGATCTTGAAAATATCAATCTTCTCTTAGACGAAAAAATTGACGGATTTCTCGCCGACCGTGTGGTAGGTGCGACACTTATTTGGCGAGCAAATCATGGCGACCGTATAAATGAAATACGCCTAGGAATTAAAACGCCTATTCATCTCATGTTTAGTAAAAAAACAGTTCCCCTCGCACAAGTAGAAGAGTTTAATAAAGCAATTGAAGAGGTAAAATCTTCTTCAACCTATAACAAAATTATCTCATGGTATCTTCATCCTGTTCTTTTATTGCAAACAATTGACACAAATTGGTTTCATTTTATTGAAATTATGGGAACAATTGCTTTTGCTATTTCGGGACTTGTGATTGCTTATCAAAAAAGAGCCACTCTCTTTGGGGCTTTTCTGCTTGCTGTTTTACCTTCTTTAGGAGGAGGGATTATTCGAGATGTTATTTTTAATCGAAAACCAATCGGAGCCCTTCAATCTCCTTTATATTTATCTCTTGTTCTCGCAACTGTTTTGATAGGTTTTATTAGCTTAAGGCTTTATTCATATTGGCAAAGAAAGAAAATTTCTAAAGAAGAAAAATATCTAACCTATAAATCAAAACACGTTCCAGAACATATTCTTGCTACCTGTGATGCGATGGGGCTCGCAGCTTTCACTATTACAGGGATAGTTGTATCCGTCATGGCCAAAGTAAGCCCCCTTTGGTTATGGGGTGCTTTTTTTGCCTTTTTGACAGGTGCAGGAGGCGGTATTCTTCGAGATTTAATCAGTGGCAGTAAAGATGTTGTCAGCTTACGTGGTGGCATTTACCCAGAGATCGCTATATTTTGGGGATTCTCATTATCTCTTTTCCTTATGTGGCAAACAAACGATATAAATCCAGAAGCAATTAAATATGGTGTTATGCTTCATGTTATAGGTGCATTCTTAACTCGTCTTATTGTTTATTTCCTAAAGATTCCCAACATTCATTTTAGGAAAGAATCTATTTCTTCTGAAATATAAATGATGTTTCCCCTCTCTCAAAAAGACGATGGAACGGTTAAATGGACGTTAAAAGAGTTCACGCAATTAACTGTCGAAGAACTTTATCATATTCTTAACCTTCGAATTGAAGTGTTCATGAGAGAACAAAATTGCTTATACTCCGAGACTGATTACTACGATCAAAAAGCCTTGCACATATGGACAACCAATGATGACAATCTTATCCTAGCCTACGCAAGAATTTTGCCTCCTCACACCCTCTATCATGGTGTCAAAAGCGCGCGTGCTAAAATTGGTCGTGTTGTTGTTAATAAGATAGTAAGAGGAACTGGGCTTTCTTATCAACTCATGGAAAAAGCTATTTCACAGATTCAAGAACGATACTTATCTGAGATTGAGATCTCAGCCCAAGCGCACTTAACGCATTTTTATCAAAAATTAGGATTCGCAATTGATAGTGAGGAATATCTAGAAGATGGCATTCCTCACATTAGAATGATCTTTAAATCGTCATAAATTGAACGCCAAAAACAAAAAGGCCGCTTAACAGCAGCCTTCTTCTCTTTAAAAGCTAAAATAGCTTATTTTATTTTTGCTTCACGAAAAGTGACGTGTTTTCTTAACACAGGATCATACTTACGTACTTCCATTTTTTCGGTCTTTGTCCTAGGATTTTTCTTCGTTACATAGAAAAAACCTGTCTTTTCCGTGCTTAAGAGTTTAATTTTAATTGATGTTGCTTTTGCCATAGTCAAAACTCGCTTTATACTTTTATGAAAAGACCATAATCATGACTACCGAAGAGAGTCAAGTCTTTTATTATAAGCTTTCACCCATCTGTAAAATCACCTATAATAAAGTAATTATGTTTTTTTAAGCATTCTATGGAAATTATCACTCACTCTTTAAGAATGAAATGTGATAAATCCATATTTTATATAATATTTCGGAGGACTGAATGGATTTCAAATTTTCAGCGAAAAGCCTTGATTCAAAAGCAACAAAGGTTTTTCTTTGCTTACAAGATAAAAAACTCTCAAAATCAGCGGAAGATTTTGATGTAACTCACCAAGGTTTTTTAAAGCAAGCGCTTGATAATAATAACTTCAAAGGCAAAAAGAATGAAACCCTTGTGTTGAATGCACCTTCTGGTATTGACAGTCCCCGTATCATTTTGCTTGGTCTTGGTTCAGAGAAAGAAATTTCAATTGAATCCCTTGAAAACGCTGGGGGAAATATTTTTCCGCTCATAAAAGGCACACCCGATCAAGGTCTTGAAGTTATTGTAGAAGATATTTCTCTTAATGATTTCACAGCTGGCGAGATTTGTGGCCGTTTTGCATACGGTTTCTTATTGAGATCCTGGAGCTTTAACAAATACAAAACAAAAGATATTGAAGAACGAAAAATCGCCCTAAAAACAGCTACATTTTTAACAAATGAAACAGACAAAGCTGAAAAACTCTTCTCTTCTCTAGAGCATGTCGCTGCAGGCGTTTTCCTGGCGCGTGAATTTGTCAGTGAGCCCCCCAATGTACTTTACCCTGCATCGATGGCAGAGCGCCTTCAGGAATTGACAAAGCTTGGGATCAAAGTTGAAGTTTTAGGCCTTGAAGAATTGAAAAAACTCGGTATGGGAGCGCTTTTAGGCGTAGCACAAGGAAGCATCCGAGAGCCAAAAGTTGTTGTTTTACAATGGATTGGCACAGATCCTGCAGAAAAGCCTGTTGCTTTCATCGGAAAAGGGGTCACTTTCGATACAGGGGGCATTAGCTTAAAACCATCTGCTAACATGTGGGACATGAAATATGACATGGCGGGCTCTGCTGTTGTCGCCGGCCTCCTTCGCGCTCTTGCAGGACGTAAAGCAAAAGTGAATGCCATCGGCGTTGTGGGACTCGTTGAAAATATGCCATCCGGGAATGCTCAACGCCCCAGTGATATTGTCACCTCCATGTCAGGTCAAACAATTGAAGTTCTTGATACAGATGCTGAAGGACGCCTTGTTCTCGCAGATATCCTTTGGTACACCCAAGATCGTTTTAAGCCTCAATTCATGATAGACCTTGCAACCTTAACTGGCGCGATCGTGATTGCCTTAGGAGATTATTTTTCAGGTCTCTTTTCAAATAACGATGACCTCCGTGAAAAAATAAGATTAGCTGGTGAAAAAACTGGTGAAAGAGCCTGGCCAATGCCTCTCGATGCTCGTTTTGAACGTGAAATTGAATCCGAGATTGCGGATCTTAAAAACATCACATTTGGGCGTAAAGCTGGCAGTGCCACGGCAGGCCAATTCCTTAAAAGATTTGTGAATGATACCCCTTGGGCCCACCTCGATATCGCCGGCATGGCCTGGGCAGATAAAGATCTCCCAACAGTTGCAAAAGGTGCAACAGCTTATGGAGTAAGACTCTTAAATGAGCTCGTTCAAAATTATTATGAAAAACAACAATAATAGGTTATAGGGTGCCCGAAGTTAGCTTTTATAAGCTCCAAAAGACCTCTTTAGAACACAGTTTGCCACGGCTTTTAGAAAAAATCTTTCAAGCTCAAAAGAAAGCTGTTGTTCTTTTCGGGACACCAGAAAGATTAGACGCCTTTAATGCAATGCTCTGGACCTATGCGCAAGGTTCTTTTTTGCCGCATGGGAGCGCAAAAGAAGGATCCGCAGAAAATCAGCCCATCTGGCTCACGACAATATTGGAAAACCCGAATGAAGCTGAAATTTTAATCACCATTGAAGATCAAGAAGTTAATAATTTCTTAACTTTTTTAAGATGTCTTGATATATACGATGGCAATGATCCAGAAGCCGAAGCAAAAGCCAACGATCGTAAAAAAAAGTATAAAGCGCTAGGATGTTCCATTTTAATGTGGCATCAAGATGAAAAAGGCGCATGGCATGAAATGCCGCCTCATTAACAATTTAAAAAACCGGAGTATAATTATGTCCCTTACAAGAACACTTTCAATTATTAAACCTGACGCAACGCGCCGTAATTTAACAGGCGTCATTAATGCCCGTATTGAAGAAGCAGGTTTACGGATTATTGCTCAAAAAAGAATTCAAATGGATCGTTCGATGGCTGAGCGCTTTTATGAAGTTCATAAAGAACGCGCTTTTTTTGATGAACTCTGCGCTTTTATGATCAGTGGTCCCGTTGTTGTTCAAGCTTTAGAAGGTGAGGATGCCGTGCCTCTTTATCGTCAAGTCATGGGCGCCACAAATCCTGCAAATGCAGAAGAAGGAACAATTCGTCGTGACTTTGCCGAATCTATTGAAGCAAACTCTGTTCATGGATCTGATTCAGCTGAGAACGCTCAAAGAGAAATATCTTTCTTCTTTAGCGAAATTGAAATTGTTGGTTAATAACGGCATAATAATCTCAGCCTATCCTTTTTGAGAGTAAAAAGGCAATCAAAGGAGTTTTAATGCTGAGTAAATTTGTCATTTTATTATGGGTTTCTATCTCATGTTTGGTTGCCAGTAACACTCTGGCAGCCAATGAAGATTATGTCATCAGAAACATCCAAGTTGACGTAACGGGAAGTTCTGCTTTAGAAGCGCGTACAAAGGCAATGATAGAGGCCCAACGCCAGGCCTATCATGCCCTCTTAGAGAAAGTTCTCCCCGAACCTGATGCTTTCTTGCTAAATTTAACGGATGACCAAGTGGAATCTCTTGTTCAATCCATTGAAATTCAAGGTGAAAAAACTTCAGACGTTCGCTATTTAGGCACTTTAACGATTCACTTCATTCCTAAAGCTGTCCAAGAATGGCTTACACAACAAGATAAAAAAGTGACTGCCTCTTCTCTCAATAAAACAACTATTATTGTTCCTGTATTGGTCCGTCATGAAAAAACATTATTATGGGAAGAAAATAATCCCTGGTGGCAGGCATGGAATCAAAAAACAGACCTAGAGAATGAAACACTTGTGATTCCAATGGGGGATCTGCAAGATCTCAAAAGTCTTTCTGCAAAAAATGCCCTTGAGGGTAATCAAGATGCCATATGTAAAATGTTAAATCGCTATCACGCCAACAGAATGATGATCTCTATCTTTTATGAAGACCTACCTTCACGTCTTGAAGTTCGCCATTACACGCCAGAAGGCCTTATTGATCACTCTCCTCTTGTCGAATTTGATATGAATGAGCATGCACCCGCAAGCCTATTGCCTCTCGCAATAGCAAAAGTTGTTGAAGCAAGTAAAGCAATCCTTCAAACATCTGCTCAATCTGAATCAAAACAACTTCACTTTACCATTACTTTCAATAATTATCCTGAATGGATTTATTTACAACAGCAACTCGAAAGCATCCAAGGCATACAAAAAATAATGATTCATCATTTAAGCCTAAAAGAAGCTCAAATTTCTCTAACGTGCTCTGGAACTGAAACTTTTATAGAAAATCAATTAAAGACTAAAGGACTTTTTATTGATCAAAAGACGCATGATTTCACATCAAAAACCCTATCTTTAAGAATTGATGAAAGTCTTCCCTCATGACTTGGCCTAATTTTATTAGTTTAGGACGTCTTTTGTCTGTTCCTTTTATTGTTTGGTGTATTCTTTCCGACTCTTTGTTATGGGCTTTTTGGGGGATGGTCCTCGCAGGTCTTTCCGATATTCTTGATGGCCTGATAGCGCGAGCCATGCATTTGCGAACAGTCTTAGGAAGTTATCTTGACCCTATTGCCGATAAATTTCTTCTTGTAGGCGTTTTTATTGCACTTGGGCTTAAAGCGTGGATTCCGTTGTGGTTAATCATTCTTGTTGTCTTTAGAGATGTCTTAATTGTTGGAGGTATGCTCCTTCTTATGATGTTGGATAAACCTATTACCTCAACACCTATCTTGGTTAGTAAATTAAATACTTTTTTACAAATCAGTGTGGTGAGTCTGACTCTATTACAGGGCGCGTATCACCAAAATTACGAGACCTTTAACCAAGCTCTCTTCATGCTAACTGCAATGACGACTATTCTTTCGGGTGCAGCTTATGTTAAAGAAGGTATTAAGCGTTTAAATTAAGGGATGGCATATGAAAGAACCAACGTTGCTTCTTCTCAACCGTCGTGTGTGGATATGGGCCTTGATATTTGCAGGAGCTCTGACACTTTTCTACCTTTTTAAAGGCATTCTATTGCCCTTCATTGTGGGTATTCTCGTTGCTTACCTTTTAAATCCTGCCGTCCTAAAACTAGAAACTTTCAATATCCCCAGAATTTTAAGTACAACTCTCATGATTTTGTTGTTCTTTATTGCAATTGGGGGCTTATTATTTTTTACGATTCCCTTTCTTAAACAAGAACTTTTATTGTTAGCTCAGCATCTTCCTGCTTATGGGGAGCGGCTCTATCAAACCACATTACCTTTATTAGAACAGCTCAATGATGTCATTCCTGTTAAACATTTTAACCAACTCAAAACGACGGCAAGTGCTTATTTTGGGGATATGCTTTCTTGGGGATTCAAAGCCATCGCAAGTATCCTAACCAATACTTTGGCTCTCGCGAATTTATTATCATTAGTGGTATTAACACCTGTGATTGCCTTTTATTTATTGAGAGATTGGCCTCGATTCACCTCGATGTTGATCGGCTTACTTCCTTTAAATCATACTAAAACCATTAAAAATCAACTTAGTCTTATTAATCAGACACTTGCCAATTATGTAAGAGGACAATCACTCGTGTGCTTGAGTCTTGCCTTTTACTATTCCATCGGTTTGAAAATCACGAACTTAGACTTTGCTTTCACTATAGGGATTGCCACAGGCCTCTTAGCCTTTATCCCTTATTTTGGATTTTTATTAGGGGCGACCGTAGCCTTTGGACTTGCTTTCTCTCAGTTTAATGACTGGACTTCTATCGGATGGGTTGCGGCTGTATTTGCGGTAGGGCAAGGTCTTGAATCTTATCTTTTAACTCCTAAGTTTGTGGGAGAACGCATTGGACTTCACCCTGTATGGATTATTTTTGCTCTTCTTGCAGGAGGGGTTCTCTTTGGTTTCCTTGGGATCATTATGGCAATGCCTATTGCCGCGACTTTAAGTGTTATCGTTCGTTTTACGCTTAAAAAATATTATGCAAGTGAGTTTTATCGAGGAATATCCCCTCATAAGCATAAAGCGGCATCCGCTCAGAAATAATTCTCGATGGCACAATTAACCTTTAATTTTACAGCCGCGTGTAGTTATCAATCGGAAGATTTTGTCGTAACCCCCAGCAATCAAGAAGCTTTCTCTTGGGTAACGCAATCCACACCATGGACCCAAAATACGTTATTGTTAATAGGCCCTCAATATTCGGGAAAAACCCATCTTGCCACCATCTTTCAGAAACTATTTTCGGCTGTTTTTATTTCTCAAAAGGATCTGCAAATATACCAAGAAGATTTTCATTCCCATGAAACTCCTTTCATTTTGGATTCCTTAGATTTTCAAGCCTCTGAAGAGCCTTTATTGCATCTTTATAATGGCTGTCGAGAGAAACAACGCCAACTCTTACTCACAGCAGAGACTCATCCTGCTGAATGGAAAATTAAACTCCCTGATCTTGCCTCTCGACTGATGGCCATACCTTATACCACGATTCAGTCCCCCGATGATGCTTTGATTCGAGGAATTCTTCTGAAAAAATTTTCAGACTTTCAGCTAAGCATTTCCGAAACTGTTTTAGATTATCTTTTGACTCATATTGAAAGAAGCTATTTAGGAATCCAAGAGACTGTTCATTCGTTGAATGAAGCGAGTTTAGCTGAACACAAAAAAATCACGCTTCCTCTTGTAAAAAAAATCCTTAATTTATAAGGATTAAAATAATATGACACTTTTCCCTTTAATCCTCTGGTTTCGCCAAGATCTTCGTCTTCATCATCACCCTGCTCTTGAAGCCGCTAAGGCAACTGGGCAACCGATCATTCCCTTGTATATTCTAGATGAAGGCGCTTCTGATCCCTGGAAAATGGGAGAGGCTCAACGCTGGTGGCTCCATCACAGCCTTGCGTCTTTAAATAAAGATCTAGAATCTCAAGGAGGAAAACTGATCCTTAGACGAGGATCTTCCGCTCAAATTCTTAAAAATATTCTTCAAGAAACGGGGACACAAAGTATTTATTGGAGCCGTTGCTATGAACCTTTTTCGATTGCCCGAGATACAGGCTTAAAAAAAGAATTCATTGAGCAAGGAATCACACTTAAAAGCTTCAATTCTTCCCTTTTATTTGAGCCCTGGGAGATTCAAAATCAGCAAGGCCATCCTTATAAAGTTTTCACCCAATTTTGGAAAAAATGCCTTATCCAAGGCCCTCGTTTTCCAACTTTCGACTCAACACTATCCCCTCAATTTTATACCTCACTCAAAAGTGATGACCTCACCTCTTGGGAATTAACACCAACTCACACGAATTGGGCTCACGGGTTTTCCAAAGTATGGCACCCTGGTGAAGCCAGTGCTCATAAAAAACTAGAGGATTTTTGTACCTCTCGCTTGGCAACTTATAAAGAAGCAAGAAACCAACCAGGATGTATTGGAACTTCTCGGCTTTCTCCTCATCTTCATTTTGGAGAGATCAGCCCCCATCAAATTTGGCACCATCTTCACCAAAAATCCTCCTCAAACGCCTCTGTTGAAAGCTTTCTCTCGGAAATTGGGTGGCGCGAGTTTTGTTATCATCTTCTCTATAATTTTCCGTCGTTACCTGAGCGTCCCTTCCAAGAAAAATTTACGACTTTTGAATGGGAAAACACCGATGAAGCCCTCTCTTTATGGCAGACAGGGAAAACAGGTTACCCTATTGTTGATGCGGGCATGCGTGAACTTTGGCAGACGGGTTGGATGCATAATCGTGTACGCATGATCGTCGCTTCATTTTTAACAAAACATCTTTTATTGCCATGGCAAGAGGGTCAAAAATGGTTTTGGACTACGTTAGTAGATGCAGACCTCGCTAATAATGCGGCGAATTGGCAATGGGTTGCAGGTTGTGGCGCAGATGCCGCGCCTTATTTCAGGATCTTTAACCCTATTCTTCAAGGCGAAAAATTTGACCCTCAAGGAGATTATGTGCGCCAGTGGGTTCCTGAATTAAAAAATCTGTCAAATTCTTTCCTTCACAAACCTTGGGAAGCCTCTTCAGCAGAATTAAACCAAGCAGGTGTTGTCTTAGGAAAGACTTATCCTTTTCCCCTCGTGAACCATGAACAGGCGCGGAAACGAGCGCTTGAGCGCTACCGCCACCTTTAAATAATACGTTTTTAACTAGTTTTTCTTTTCATCTCAGGTTAATGTGCGCGATAATCATTTTGATAACATAAGTAGGTTACAATGCCCCAAATAACTTTTATCACACCGAAAGGTGAACGTGTCCAAGTCGAAGCTCCTCTAGGTCTTTCTGTCCTTGAGATTGCCCACCAAAATAATATTGATCTTGAAGGCGCCTGTGAAGGATCACTCGCTTGCTCGACATGCCATGTCATCGTGGATCCTGAATGGTACGACGCCTTGCCTGAAGCTCAAGAAGAAGAAGAAGATATGCTAGATCTTGCTTTTGGGTTGACGCGCACGTCCCGCCTTGGATGCCAAATTATCATCACCGAAGAACTTGATGGATTAACTGTCTCATTACCCGCAGCGACTCGCAACATGATGGTTGATTAAACATGCCCACACTTAAATGGACTGATGTTCGGGAAATTGCGATTGCCCTTGAAGAACATCATCCTGACGTTGATATCCTTCATATTCGCTTTACTGAGTTGTGGAAGTGGGTTCAAGAACTCCCCGGCTTTGAAGATGACCCCCAACGGTCAAACGAACGTATTTTAGAGGCCATTCAAATGACCTGGCTTGATGAGCGCGACTAATTTTTTTTATTTTTCATCCTAAAGCACAAAAAATTTTATCTTCTTAACCAAATTTTAACGAACCTGCTGCTATTTTCTTTTCACACACGCAGCAGGGGGCTGCTGTAGCGCCATTATAAAAAAATAAACCGGGAAGGCTAAAAGGTAAAACCACCCCCACGAATTCTCCCTAATTTTCTTGATTTTTATTCCCCAACAATTGTAGAACCATTGCAGAGGTAAAAATGAAAATTGTTGTTGCTGCTCTTTATAAATTCGTTAAGCTCGCTAATTATCGTGCCTTACGAGATCAATTACAGGATCTTTGTCAAAAGAACGATATTCGTGGCACTCTCTTGCTCGCCCCAGAAGGCCTGAATGGGACGATTGCAGGCACAAGAGAGGCAATTGATCATCTTCAAACTTTCTTAAAGAATAAGGGGCTTTTTGAAGGACTTGAATATAAAGAATCCTCCGTTGATTATTATCCTTTCTATCGTCTCAAAGTGCGTCTCAAAAAAGAAATCGTCACCCTTGGTATGCCTCATTTAGATGTTGAAAAAAGCACGGGCACTTTTGTTGAGCCCGAAGAATGGAATGCTCTCATCAGCGACCCTGACATGCTTCTCATTGATACCCGCAATACCTATGAGACAAAGATCGGCACGTTTAAAAACGCTGTTGATCCAGAAACCGAAACTTTTCGGGAATTTCCCGAATTTGTTGAACATTTCATTCAGCAGAAAAAGAAGCAACGGATTGCGATGTTCTGCACAGGCGGCATTCGCTGTGAGAAAGCCTCAAGTTATCTTCTTGAGCAAGGCTTTGAAGAAGTTTATCAACTCAAAGGCGGTATTTTAAAATATCTTGAGACGATTCCAACAGAAGAAAGTTTATGGCAAGGCGAATGCTTTGTCTTTGATAATCGTGTTGCTGTCAAAGAAGGTGTTGAAGAAGGCCAACATGATTTATGTTTTGGGTGCCGCGCGCCTCTTTCTGAAGCTGACAAAATCTCTTCGGACTATGAAGAGGGCGTCACCTGTCCCTCTTGCTTTGCCCACCATGGGGAAGACAAGAAAAAGCGTCTTCGTGAACGACAAAAACAAATCATGCTCGCCAAACAACGACAAGAACAACATATTGGTCGCTCAGTTTCTAAACGAGTTTCTTCTTAAAGTTAATATTCTTTCGGAGTTAGCTTTTTATACAACAGGCTTTCTTGCTTTCAGGCCATTAAGCCGCCTGAATCCTCATGTTCCATAAAATTATCGTAAATTTTAGTGTTAAACTTTGGAAACCTTACAAAAAAATTTTAATTTTAATGCGAACCAATTTCTCGATAGTGGCTGTTTTTCATTTGGAAAGCTCTATTCGTCTCGACCCATGCATCAGACAAAAAAGAAGTCTCTCTTTGTTCTAATTCATAAAGCATTCCTTTATAATTTAACCAAGCAAGCTTGGATAAATTTTCTTGTTCTTCTTTCTTTTCTTGCTCTTTTAGTTCTTCATATAGGTCAATAACTAAGGATATATTAGGTTGTTCTTTCTGATCTGCGATTGCGAAGCATTCAAGCCCATTTAAGCTCAACCATTTCTGTAATGTTGGAACATCTTCAGGCTGTAGTTCTTCAACAAATTTCAAATAATGAGGGATTGGACTTTCTCCCCTCCAGTCGCCATTTTTATCAACTAAAAAATCTACTGCCTTAAACGCCTCTTTATCTTTAAGCACCCAAAAATCAGCGTCTTTTTTATCAAAAGAGATTGCCTCTAGTCTTTGTATTTGGCTTTTTTCTTCTACATCTTCAACAGACGGCGAAGTTGCAAAAACATTATTGCTTATCAAAAAAGAACACACCAAACCTAAGAAAATTTTTTTCATTATAGTCATCTCTTTTTTGAATAAATTCATTTCTTTCATAAATTCCTATTTTATTTACGTGAGTAAGATAATTCTACAAGAATTTTAATATTCTCCTTAAACAAATGGCACAAAGGTCACAGGAAAAATAGGCTTTTCATGAATGTACCCCTCTTGATCTTTTGTAATGAGCGTTAACATCTGTAGCTTCCCTTTGCGGCCTAGAGGAACAACGATATAACCATCAAGCCCCAATTGGTCGATAAGAGGCTGAGGAACTTTTTCACACGCTGCAGTGATCAGAATTCCGTCATAAGGCGCGTACTCAGGACATCCCACAGCGCCATCCCCTATAAAAGGAAAAATGTTCCGATACTGACATTCATTAAAATGACGTTGCGCTGTTAAAGAAAGTTCTGGAATAACCTCAATCGTATAAACTTCTTTAACCAATTGACCCAAAATCGCCGCTTGATACCCAGATCCTGTGCCAATCTCAAGGATGCGATGTCCTTTTTGAGGATGAATAAGAGCCGTCATCACCGCCACCATGAAAGGTTGAGAGGTTGTCTGTCCATGCCCGATAGGAAGAGCTTCATTAAAATAAGCAAATTCCGCAAGTGCTTCGCTCACAAATCGCTCTCGAGGAACTTTCAGTAAAGCTTGCTCAACATCCAAAGGCAATTCATCTATTCCTGTCAGATGGGCTGTATCTCGAATTTCTCGCTTAATCATCTCAATCATTTTTAGATGATCAGACATCCCTCCCTTAAGGTGATATGCTAACATTTCTTTTTTCTCCAAAATAATGCATCATTTATCTTTGTAAATTAGTCCTCCGATAAAACCTCTCTTCTCACCAAGAATACCTAACTTTTAACTCATTTAACGAGTTGAAAAATTTTATAAAAATCTCTCTTTAAGCATCAATCATTCGCCGATGAACCATATAGAAACCTCTCAAGAATCCCCCAAAAATCAGTCTTATAAATCTATTGAACAATTCCTCAAATCCTCTTTGTTTTATTATCCCTATTTTCATATACTTATCCTTTCTTCATTCTTTTTCTTTCCGGACATTAGACTTCATCATGCTTATTTCCATTCAGGATCCAAGGATGGCGAACGAAAGGTTATTGTTCCTCTCTCTTTTTTCAAAGAGTGCTTTCACCACTCAACCTGAGTCATTCTCAGGCGTATCCTGAGAATCTCGAGAGACTGATAGATCTTTTCTATCGCTAGTTGACCTATTCCACCTCTCATTTTCACAATGCCTCTCCCGCACATTGAAGGCATTTTGGCGACTACTGACATCTCTTGGTTGCCTGAGATCCTCGGCACAAGGTCGAGGATGACCACAAGGAAGAGAGGCTTTACACCCACTACTTTCTAATATTTTATTTATCTTCATTTACGTATCCTTTCTTTTTTTGTTAAAAACGTAAGGCAAAGTTTGGGCATTGCCTCACAAAGTAGGCTAAAAAAATTATTGATTTTTTTAGTCTTTTTTAGAAGAGTAAGAGGCCAAAATTACGAAACTCTTGTTATCTAGATAGGGCCTTAAAAAGATCTAATTTAATCTCTTAACCATCTATTATAATCCTACCACAAATGGTTACTTTTTTCAAGTATTTTCATCCTCAGGATGACTATTTTAATCATTAATTTTCAACAACTTATCATTTTGTTTTTAATAAATTATTTAAATTTTTTCGACCCGTGAAAATACTTATTGAGAGATTTTATTTGCTTATTTGGTCATTTATTTATAAATTAAGCACTATTCTTAAGTTACAAGGATTTCCCCCCTAAAACTGAAAGAATTATTTTAAATCAATAATATAGGGTATTTAACGTTGACATCGAAATTAATTTCTTATGTTTTAGGATGTGTTTTCATCTTATCTTTTGCTCACCAATTGAGGGCAACCGATCCACAAGGAGACTCGAGGCCACCGCGAGAAAAAGTTTCTGGAAACAAAGTCCCTGAAGGCTATAGAGCTCCTCACTCAAGTCTAATGTTTGGCGTTAATACTGAAGTAGCAGAAGAAGAATCCCCTAAAACCAGACAAAGAAAAAAAGCTCCGAAAAAAGCTGGCGATAATAATCAAGGGACATTTCCACGTTTTGATACACTTCAAACAAAAACCCTTCTTAAGTCCCTAGAAAGCATCAGTATGGAAAGTCCTACCCCAGAGAGTAAAGCTTCCTCGTCTTCTCCAACCAAAAAAGAAAAATTAAAACCTTCCTCGGCTTCAAGTAGTCCCAAGACACGAGCAAAACAACCCGTTCGGTCGCGGGTTCCTGAAACACGAGATGTCCCTTTGCCGGAAGAAGCAAGTAGCGCCCCTCAATTCCCCGCAGAAGTAGAAACTGCTGCCTCTCCTTCTCAAGCTCCCAATAGACGAGAAATAACAACTCTCGATGTGGCAACTTTCATGCCATCTGCACCTGTGAAGCAAACTGCCCCAACAACCGAAACTAAAGAAAAAGCAACGAGTTCTTCTCCAAAAGTAAAAGAAAAGAAGGAAAAGAGTGCTAAAAAAGGCAGTAAAAAAGAAGAAATTCCTCAAGCTGCTCCTTCAGCTGCATCCCCTGCGAAAAATCGCATAGGGGAGAAAAACTATACTTTTGATCAAATCTGTAAAATGATGGAGTCCAAACTCCCTGAAACCAAACCAGAAACCCCTCTTAGGCAAGCTAAGGATATCTTTGCTCCCCCCGAGTTAGAGCCTGCATATGCCTTACTTGCGCTTGCTATAGGCTTTAAAATAGTCAAGAAGAAAAACCCCGTTACAGATACAGAGCAAGATAGGACTCAGTATCATATGATTTATATTCGTAAACTTAGAATGCTTATGTACTACAAAATGATGGAAGCAGGCGAATTAGACGCCTTTAAAGAGAAACTTTTATTTGATACCTATTCACAAACCGAAGAAGTGAAAATTCTTCTTGCGCTTATTGGTATTAAAGAAGAAGAAGATTTTGCTAAAATTATAAATAGCACTCTCATGCAAAAAGCTGACTCTGTCCTCAATCAATTCACGCAAAAATATTGGCTTAAAACTGGACTTCGTCTCAAGCGTGAAGACTTTGATAAAAGACCCCTAGGCCCTACTATGGGAGGTAACTATAAAGGAAATTTTGGGTCTTATGTGCTAGAAGATAGGGAAGGTAACCCTGTTCAGGGCTTCCAAGTGAAATTTGCTTTTTGCATTTCAAAGGAAGAAGAAATATAAGTTATTTTCTTAAAAGGCTAGGGTCTTCCTAGCCTTTTTTCTTATAAAGAAACTTCGTGAAGAAGTGACATTGCTTTCTTCTTGAGATATTAAAATCATCGTACCTTGCAAAAAAACTAGAATAGTTAAGAATTCTCAAACACAAACTTAAGCCTGAAAAATAGACTCAAATAAAGTTGTTTAGTTTGGTACCTTTTTATTTCTGATTTTCCGCCATGTTTTATGGTGCTTTGCATGAGCCGTATACGTCTCTGAGAATTCGTGTCCTCCTCGGCCATTGGCCACAAAATACAGCTCTTTCGTAGATGCAGGCATAAAAACGGCTTTCAAAGAAGCGCGCCCAGGATTACAAATTGGCGTCGGAGGCAATCCTTTATGAAGATAGGTATTATAAGGTGTGGAGGCTTTTAATTCGGCCTTTGAAAGATGGCGATTAAGGGCCAAGCCTTTATCATGATAAAGGCCATAAAGAATCGTCGCATCACATTGTAAAGGCATCCCTATCCGGAGCCGATTTAAAAAAACAGCCGCCACACGAGGACGTTCTTCGGAGATTGCTGTTTCTTTTTCCACCAATGAGGCCAATATGATGGCTTCTTGGAGATTTTTATAAGGAAGAGTCGAGGAACGTGTTTGCCATAATTTTTGGGCCTCTTTTTGGAAGGCGTCTTGCATCCGCTTTATAAGGTCACGTCGTTTATCTCTATAAGAAAAATGATATGTCTCAGGTAATAAAGTTCCTTCTTCTGTAAGACCGCTCTCACCTTGTAAAAACGGCAGATCTAGCACCTGTTTTTCAATTTCTGCTGAGGTAAGACCTTCGACGACGGTAAATCGATGGACAACAGTTTCACCTCTCTGAAGCTTTGCAATAATATTTCCTAAACGATGAGGTGGAAAGAATTCATATTCACCAGCCTTCAAGAAACCGAATGGCCTTAAAATACAGGCCCATACTCTAAAAGGAATGTCTGAAACAATAAGGTGGTTTTTCTTGAGGATCTCAGCCATTTGACTCATAGAAGTCCGCTGAGGAATAATAAGTGTATGCGTCTGCTTATCCCCTATCTCTATTCTATAAGAAATCAAGAGAAACGCTGCAGTAACAAGGATTTTACAACAAAGGAGAAGAACAAAAAAACCAAAAAGAGGTTTTTTCATGATCTTTTCTCAGTCAATTTTCTCTTTTTGCTTAGCTTTTCTTTAAAAATTATGAAAATGCCTTAAAAACAAGAGAAGCATTAGTTCCCCCAAACCCAAAAGAATTGGAAAGAGCAACTTTCACTTTTTTCTCTTTAGCTTTATGAGGAATAAGATCGATCCCTTTACACGTATCATCCACATTATCAAGATTCAAAGTTGGAGGCATAATGCCATCAACAATGCCCATAATGCAGAAGATCGATTCAACAGCGCCTGCAGCACCTAAAAGGTGACCTATGGATGATTTCGTAGACGACATCGAAACATGCTCACTATGGCTTCCCATAAGGCGCTTTACAGCACCTAATTCAATCTCATCTCCCATCGGAGTTGAAGTCCCATGGGCATTCACATAATCCACATCCTCTGGAGAGAGTTTTGCATTACGAATTGCCGCTTGCATGGAACGGAAAGCACCATCACCTTCTGGATGAGGAGCCGTCACATGATGAGCATCTCCAGAAAGGCCATATCCTACGAGTTCCGCATAGATTTTAGCTCCACGCTTCTTCGCATGCTCAAGTTCTTCTAAAACGACAACACCGGCGCCTTCACCCATGACAAAGCCATCGCGATCGCGGTCCCACGGACGCGAAGCGCGTTCAGGTGTGTCATTAAAGCTTGTTGACAAGGCCTTCATGGCCGCGAACCCACAAATACCCAATTCATTGATGGCGGCTTCTGCACCACCGGCGATCATGACATCTGCATCCCCATATTGGATAAGACGAGAAGCATCACCAATTGCATTCGCACTTGTTGAACATGCTGTGACGACAGAATGGTTAGGGCCCTTAAAGCCATACTTAATAGAAACATGACCCGACGCAAGATTGATCAAACAAGACGGAATGAAGAAAGGCGTCACGCGACGTGGACCTTGTTCCAACATTGTTTTTGCAGCTTCTTGAATACGAGTTAATCCCCCTATACCTGAACCAATCATAACGCCTGTCCTAACCTGGGACTCTTCGTCCTCAGGCTTCCAACCAGCATCCTCAATTGCTTGAGTTGCAGCTGCAATACCATAACTGATGAAAGGATCTACTTTGCGCTGATCTTTGGTAGAAAGATACAAATCTGGATTAAATGCGCCATCTTGAGTTCCAACAGGAAGTTGTCCCGCAACACGGCAAGGCCAATCTGTAGCATCAAATTTATCAATTTGTACTAACCCAGACTTACTCGCAATCAGGTTCTGCCAAGTCGTTTTAACGTTAGCCCCCAGCGGACTCACCATTCCTATGCCTGTAATTACAACACGTCGCATTTAAAACTCTATGTTATTCGTTTGTGCTTTCTTCAAGCAATTTTACTGCATCGCCAACAGTTTTAATCTTTTCCGCAACATCATCAGAGATTTCAACACCGAATTCATCTTCAAATGCCATAACGAGTTCAACTGTATCCAAGCTATCAGCGCCGAGATCATCCATAAAGCTTGCTTTATCTATGACTTTAGCTTCTTCCACGTTCAAACGTTCGATAATGATTTTTTTGACTCTATTTGCAACTTCACTCATGAGTATTTCCTCAATTGGTTAAAAAAATAAATTTAATGTTTCCTAAAATTCGCAAAGGACTCTAACACAAAGTTTCCAAAACGCAAACACTCAAATCATCGCCATTCCACCATTTATATGAAGTGTTTGACCTGTGATATAAGCAGCTTCTGCACTTGCAAGAAAAGCAACCCCTGCAGCGATTTCCTCGGGCAATCCCATCCGTCCTTGCGGAATTGTGGTAAGTAACTTTTCTTTATGTCCTTCAGGAAGGACATCTGTCATAGGGGTTTGGATAAATCCTGGCGCGACACAATTCACTGTCACCCCACGCGAAGCAATTTCTTGAGCCAATGACTTTGACATTCCAATAACGCCGGCTTTAGAGGCACAATAATTAGCTTGCCCAGGATTACCTGTCACACCCACAATCGATGTAATATTAATAATACGCCCTTCTCGACGTTTCATCATCCCTTTAATAGCCGCCCGCATTAAGCGAAAAGTTGCCCCTAAATTAATGTCGATAACTTCTGAAAACTCATCATCTTTCATACGCATCATCAAATTATCACGCGTAATTCCTGCATTATTCACAAGAATATCTACTTGCTCCATAGCACTTTCTGCTTGAGGGATCAAACTTTCAATGTCTTCGATGCTTTTAAGGTTGCAAGGGAGAACATGAACTCTTTCTTTAAGATCTTGAGCAATCTTTTCAAGAGCTTCTCGGCGTGTTCCAGAAAGCGCGACTATCGCCCCTTGCTGATGAAGGGTTTTTGCAATTGTTGCCCCGATTCCACCTGAAGCACCTGTAATTAGGGCTTTTTTTCCTTCTAATTTAAACATTGATCCCTCACACTTGTTTTAAAAATACGTCTATATCTTCTGGTGTTTGAATAGATAGCCCCTCTAATTCGGGATCTATTCTTTTTGTTAGGCCTGTTAAAACTTTACCAGCCCCAATTTCAACAATTTTGGTCACGCCTTGAGATTTCATATAAGAAATGCTTTCGCGCCACCGCACACGGCTTGTAATTTGCTGTATCAATAACTCAGGATGAGACAGAGGATCATTCTGCGGTTGAGCCATAACATTAAAAACCACAGGCACACGTGGAGCCTTAAAAGAAGTTTTCTCAAGAGCTTCCTTCATAACTTCTGCACTGGGTTTCATCAACGAACAATGGAATGGCGCACTCACAGGCAAAATGACTGCCCGCTTAATCTGATGCGCTTTCGCTATTTCTATAGCTCTATTAATCGCCTCAACATGCCCACTAATTACAATTTGACCAGGAGAATTATCATTCGCAACTTCACACACTTGCCCTTGAGTGGCCTCTTGAGCTATTTTTTCCGCTTGCTCAATCTCGGCGCCTAAAAGAGCTGCCATAGCCCCCTGCCCAATCGGTACAGCCGCTTGCATTGATTCTCCACGCTGCCTTAACAGTTTAGCACAAGCATTCAACTCCAAAGAACCTACCGCAGCTAACGCACTATATTCTCCTAAGGAATGTCCGGCGACATAGTCAATATTTTCTATCTTGACCCCTGCTTCATTAACAAGAGTTCTGAGGATCGCAAGGCTCACAGCCATAAGGGCAGGTTGCGTATTAGAGGTTAACATCAGCTCTTCTTGAGGTCCCTCAAAAATAAGACGTGTTAAATTAAATTTCAGTGTTTCATCAACTTCTTGAAATACTTCTCGGGCGGCTAAAGAGGCTTCATAAAGCTCTTTTCCCATTCCAACAAATTGTGATCCTTGACCCGGAAAAACGAATGCTATGCGATTCATAAGATCCTCTTTTATTATGGCAACAGTCATACCGCCTTAACTTAAAGTGTCAAGAAAATTTATTCTTTTTAAAGGTCAAAAGCAGCTTTAAATAACACCTTGGTATAAGGATGTTGTGGTTTTTCATAAACAACCTGTGTAGGGCCGAACTCAACAATAGAGCCGTGCCGCATCACAAGTACATGATGACTAATAGCCCGTATAACTTTTAAATCATGGCTAATAAAAATATATGCTAGATGATGTTTTTCCTGCAAATCCCTGAGAATCTCAAGAACTTCAACTTGAATTGCTCTATCCAACGCTGAAGTTGGCTCATCAAGAATCAGGATTTGAGGTTTTAAAATGAGCGCCCGCGCGATGGCAACACGTTGTCTTTGTCCCCCTGAAAATTCATGCGGATATCGGTTACGCGTCTCGGGATCTAAACTCACGTCTTTAAGAGATTCGACAATTAGCTCCTCTCGCTGCTCAAAAGTTAATTGCGGATGGTGAATTTTAAGCCCTTCCCCAATAATCTCTGCAATCGTCATGCGCGGACTCAAAGAACCAAAAGGATCTTGGAAAACAACTTGAATCTTATGACGCAATTCTCTTAACTCTTTATTTTTTAAACGATGAATAGGATTACCCTGTAAGAGAATTTCCCCGCTACTTTCTTGGAGCCTCAAAAGAGCAAAAGCTAATGTGGTTTTGCCTGATCCACTTTCGCCCACAATTCCAAGTGTTTCCCCTTGACGAACTTGGAAAGAAACATCTTTAACCGCCTCAAAGTAAGTTTTTGGTGAAAAAAGAGCTGATTTACGCGCAAACTTAACAGATAAATTCTTTGCCTCAAGAATAAGAGAGGCCTCTGGATCTAATTCTTCAGGGATGCCGCGTGGCTCTGAATTTAATAACTGTTGAGTATAAGGATGTTGCGGATTTTCAAAGACATTTTCTGTAAGACCAGCTTCGACACATTCTCCTTTTTGCATGATTACAACGTTTTTAGCCATTTTTTTCACAATCGAAAGATCATGTGTAATCAGCAATAATGCCATTTTAAGTTTTTTCTGAAGAACTTTCAGAAGATCTAAGATTTGTGCTTGCGTTGTAACATCTAAGGCTGTGGTAGGTTCATCTGCAATCAATAAAGATGGTTCTGTCGCCAAAGCCATCGCAATCATGACTCTTTGTCTTTGCCCTCCCGATAACTGATGCGGATAACTCTCAAGTCGATCAAAAGCATCTGTAAAACCGACAAGTTCAAGAAGTTCAATCACTTTTTCTCGAATTTGAGACTTTTTGAAATTTCTATGTAACGTTAATACTTCACCAATTTGCTTTTCGACAGTATGAAGGGGGTTAAGAGAAGTCATAGGCTCTTGAAAAATAAAAGATATTTCATTTCCTCGGATCTTACGCAGGTTCTCATCTGCCTTCTCTAAAAGATTTTCTCCTTTAAAGTGTATCTCTCCTTGCGGATGACTTGCTTGAGGATAGGGAAGTAATTTTAAAATCGATAAAGCTGTAACTGATTTTCCAGAGCCGCTTTCTCCCACAAGGGCCATGGTTTCTCCACCTCTTAAATCAAAGCTTACACCTTTGACAGCGTCAAAACGACCAAAACGAACCCATAAATCTTTAATAGATAATAATGGAAGTGACATTAAAATTTAACCTTTCTGGGGTCAAAGGCGTCACGAACACCCTCTCCAATCAACACAAGCAAAGCTAGCATACAAGCAACTGAAAAAAATGCGGTCATCCCAAGCCAAGGAGCATGAAGATTATTTTTCCCCTGTGCCAACATCTCTCCTAAAGAAGGAGATCCTGGAGGCAATCCAAACCCTAAAAAATCTAATGAGGTAAGCGTTGTAATAGCTCCATTTAAAATAAAAGGCAAATACGTCAAAGTCGCAACCATCGCATTAGGAAGGATGTGCCGAAACATGATATGAAAAGTTGATCCTCCAAGAGCTTTGGCCGCTTTTACATAGTCAAAATTGCGCGCTCTTAAAAATTCAGCCCGCACCAAACTTACAAGAGACATCCAACTAAAAAGAAGCATAAGCCCTAAAAGCCACCAAAAATTCGGCTCCACTAAGCTTCCCATGATAATTAATAAATAGAGGACAGGTAACCCAGACCATATTTCAATGACACGTTGACATACAAGATCGACTGTTCCTCCAAAATAACCTTGAATTCCCCCAACTATCACACCAATGATGGAGCTTATGAGAGTAAGAATTATCCCAAAAAGGACAGAGATTCGAAAACCATAAATAAGGCGCGCAAGAACATCACGCCCTTGATCATCTGTCCCTAAAAGATTTTCATACGTAGGTTTTGAAGGGGCAGGTGACGGAAGATCATAATTGACGGTGTCATATCTATAACGTATAGGAGGCCAAATCATCCATCCTTTGGCCTCAATTTTTTCTTGAATGTAATGATCTTTGTAATCAGCTTCTGTTTCAAAATCTCCGCCAAAAGTTTGCTCTGGGTAAAATTTAAAAATAGGAAGATAAATGTTTTTATCATAGGCAATTACAAGTGGCTTATCATTTGCAATGAACTCTGCAAAAAGACTAAAAATAAATAACGTCAAGAAAATCCATAAAGACCAAAAAGCACGCCGATTAGCATAAAAATACTGCCATCTTTTAAGCGTGAGAGGCGATAATTTAACTTCCACAATCAACCTATTCTTTTTTCAAAATCAATTCTTGGATCAATGATCATGTAAGTAAGATCCCCGATAAGATGAAAAACTAGTCCAAGTAAAGTGAACATAAAAAGAGATCCAAAAACGACGGGATAATCTCTTGAAATGGCTGTTTCAAATCCAAGAAGCCCCAAACCATCCAAAGAAAATATGACCTCAATCAATAAAGAACTTGTGAAAAAGATATGTATGATAGCAGCGGGGATTCCAGAGACAACAATAAGCATCGCATTTCGAAAAACGTGACCATAAAGAATATTCTTTTCATCAACCCCTTTTGCACGAGCGGTTAATACGTATTGCTTATTAATCTCTTCAAGAAAAGAGTTTTTCGTTAATAACGTAAGCCCTGCAAAACCTGTGACGACAATGGAAATAATAGGCAAGACCATATGCCAAAGATAATCTAAGATCCGCTGTCCCCAGGATAACTGATCCCAATTTTCTGACACTAGTCCTCTTAAAGGAAAAAGATCCCAAAAACTACCTCCTGCAAACAAGACAATCAACAGAATAGCAAAAAGAAAACTCGGGATAGCATATCCAATAATGATGGCCGCACTGGTCCAGATATCAAAGGCTGTTCCATCTTTTACCGCCTTTCGAATTCCTAAGGGAATGCAAACAAGATAAATAATGAGCGTGGACCAAAATCCTAAAGAAATAGAAATTGGAAGTTTTTGCTTAATTAACTGAACCACAGAAACATCTCGAAAATAACTATCGCCGAAATTGAGCATGGCATAATTTTTCACCATTAACCAAAAACGCTCGGATGCTGGTTTATCAAATCCATACATTTTCTCAAGTTTTGCAATAAACTCTGGATCAAGGCCTCGAGCCCCGCGATATTTATTTTCCATTCCACCAGTTTGTGAATCATTTAACTGTGTCGTTTGAAAAGTATCTTCGCCCCCTCCCGTGAATCGAGCTGTTGCATCCACGGCAGTTCCCTTAATTTTAGCAATCATTTGTTCAACAGGCCCCCCCGGCGCAGCTTGAATGATGATAAAATTAACGAGGAGGATACCAAACAAAGTTGGCAAAATAAGAGAAAGCCGACGCAAAATATAAGAAGTCATCATTTAAAATTAACTCGCCTTTTCAGCATCAGCACTCCACCATGCATAAAAATCTATTCCGTAAGGGGGTATTATTGAGGGGTGTTCTAATTTTTTCCAGTAAGCAATTGAATCTTTTTCACGATACCATGCAGGAATAACGTAATGCCCCCACAATAAAAGTCGATCTAAGACTCGACAATAATTAATTAAATCAGCGCGATTAGTTGCATTCACTAAGCTTTCAATAACCTCATCAATAATAGGGCTCTTTATACCCGCATAATTTCTACTTCCTTGACTATTTGCGCTTGAGGAAGACCAAAATTCACGTTGTTCATTACCTGGAGAAATACTCTGAGAAAAAGTCATAAAAATCATATCATAATCAAATGTATCAATTCGCCTCGCATATTGAGACGTATCAATAATGCGTATTTTTGCCTTAATCCCCAATCGTTTTAGATTTTTTACAAATCCTTGGATTACTCTTTCTAAATTAGGAAGCGCAAGAAGAATTTCGAATTCGAAAGGTTGTCCTGTCTCTCGATGAGTCAGCACACCATTTTTAATGTTCCACCCTGCTTGTTCAAAGAGCTTTTTAGCCTCATTGAGGTTTTGACGAATATTCCCCGATCCATCTGTTTTTGGCGCTTTATATTCACTTGTAAAAACCTCCTCCGGAATTCTCCCTCGGTATTTCTCAAGAACATTCAGTTCTGCTGGCGAAGAAACCCCTGAAGATGCAAGGTCAGATCCTGGGAAATAGCTTTGAATTCTAGTATAGGCATTATAGAAAATGTTCTCATTAATCCATTCGAAATCCAAAAAATATCCAAGAGCTTGACGGACTTTACTATCTTGAAAGAAAGGGCGACGAAGGTTAAAAACAATCCCCTGCATGACTCGAGGATTTTTGTTTTCAATCTCTTTACGAACAATTTTTCCTTCTTGTGCAGCAGGAAATTTATACTCTTCAGCCCACCTTTTCGCAGAATTTTCTAACCTTAAATCGTAATCTCCTCGCTTAAAGGACTCAAACATAACCGTATCATCTCGATAATATTTATAGGTAATATAATCAAAATTATAACGCCCAACGTTGATTGGAAGTTTCTCACCCCACCACCCTTTAACACGTTCATAAGTAACGATATCACCTGGCTTAAAATGACTAATTTTATAAGGTCCATTTCCTAAAGGGGGCGTTAGATCAGCTTTCTCAAATCCATGTTTTGTATAAAATGCTTTAGAAATAAGAGGGAATTGCCCAATAATTTGAATGATTTCCTTACTCGCATTAGGTCGCAAAATAAATTTAAGACGACGCGTCGTTAGTTTTTCAATTTTTACTACATCTTGATAATATGTTTTATAATAAGGCTGCCCACGGTCTCTTAGGGTGTTAAAACTATAGACGACATCATCCACCGTTAAAGAGGAACCATCATGGAAACTTATGCCTTCTCGCATCGTAAAAATAATCCATGTTCTATCGGGGGCTACCTCCATTGATTCAGCCGCATAACAATAAGCAGATGAAGGTTCATCCATAGACGGAGCCGTCAGCGTGACGAACAATAAAGAAGGATAGAAAGGCGTTATTCCTGCGGCCGGTTGGCCTTTCACCACAAAAGGATTAAAACTATCGAATGTTCCCAGAACCCCCACATTAAATGTCCCCCCTTTGGGAGCTTTTTCGTTAACGTATGAAAAACTTTTGAAATCTTGAGAATATTTTAAAGGCTCTCCATATAAAGTAATTCCATAGAGAGGACTTGCTTCTTCTTGAGTTTGAGCTAGCTGCCCCATTAAGTATGATATTAAAACGATGCT
>Ga0209915_1001089_pt1 | contig 44295 bp, 58 predicted proteins | sample ThiBiot_750_plan_FD_183952 | JGI IMG/M metagenome (GOLD analysis project Ga0209915, IMG submission 183952) | Wastewater bioreactor microbial communities from Cape Town, South Africa - Thiocy_cont_750_plan (SPAdes) | ecosystem: Engineered > Bioreactor > Thiocyanate-remediating > Anaerobic-Aerobic... | reverse complement strand
TCAATCCAATCCAATCATCAATTCAATCATCAATTCAATCATCAATCCAATCATCAATCCAATCCAATCCAATCATCAATCCAATCATCAATCCAATCCAATCATCAATCCAATCCAATCATCAATCAAATCATCAATCCAATCCAATCATCAATCCAATCATCAATCCAATCATCAATCCAATCATCAATCCAATCCAATCCAATCATCAATCCAATCCAATCATCAATCCAATCCAATCATCAATTCAATCATCAATTCAATCATCAATCCAATCATCAATCCAATCCAATCCAATCATCAATCCAATCATCAATCCAATCCAATCATCAATCCAATCCAATCATCAATCCAATCATCAATCCAATCCAATCATCAATCCAATCATCAATCCAATCATCAATCCAATCATCAATCCAATCATCAATCCAATCATCAATCCAATTCATATCCACTCTTTATGAGCAGTGGTAGTAAGTCGGTATCTCATGCACATCAACGAATCCCTCACGACGATACAGCCCCACGCCTGGAGGATCGGCCTGCAACACGACACTTGCTCCTTCCTTGGCAAGCTCTGCCGTAGCCTCGCCTGCTCGTTGCAGCACTGCCCGCACGATCGCCGAGCCGAAGCCGCGGCGCTGGAATGACGGCTCGACCGCCACGTGATGGAGTGCCATGACGTGGCGCAGACAAGCAGAGCTGCGCGCCTCGTCCGAGTTGAATGCGTGGTGCTCGTGGTCCAACGCGCAGTGCAGTGCACTGGAGGCCACAACCGTGCCATCGGGGAGCGATGCCTCAAAGTGGCGCCAGCCGCGGTGCTTGCCACGACTCATGAGCCGCATGTAGAGCTCCTCGTGCTCGATGCGCTCCTCGGGCGAGAGCCGCTCCCATACGGCGAGGTAGTTGGCGCGGTACACGATCGTGAAGCACCTGGCCGTGCGCAGCTCGCTCGGAGGCACCTCACGCACTCGAAGCTCGGTGATCACCGAGCCCGAGCCTCCGGGAGCCACGGCGCGAGCGACACCATCGCTCGACACGGCCGGGTTGCCAGAGTCGCGCAGCCGCGCCATCCATGCAGCAATGTCGAGCTGCATGCAAATCATGGTGTTCTCGGGGTCGGGCTCGAATCCATGTCGTCGGAGCGCCTGCTCGACTGCAGCATTGGCACGGAGGTTGCTCGAGATCGGCAGCAGATTCCACCACATGAAGCGCCTCGAACCAAAGTGTCGCGTCACGGCAGCGAGCAGCGAGTCGAGCTGCTGCTGCACGAGTGCGGCGTCGCGATCGTCGTCGCCAAACTCCAACTCGTGAACGAAGGCGCGACACAAGAACGGCGAGCAAGTGTCGTAGATGCTCACCGAGGCTCGAACGCGAGAGCCACGCTCGCGGTCGTCCACTGACACGCTCGACACGTCAAAGTACGGCCACTGGCGCTCGGGCTCGGCGGCCATCACGCCACGGCGCATCTCCTTGTACTCGGCCCACATCTCACGTTCGATCACGGCTCCGATCTCGAGTCGATCCATGATGTGGGGGGCAGCTGTCAATGGAGATGGTGGTTAGCACGCGAGCAAGCGATGAAGCGAATGTGGTTGTAGTGTTGCTGTTCCTTCGATGTCGGTTGCTTGAGCATCACTGGAGGTCGGTGGTTCCTCGCCGGCAAATATCCCATGGCGTCATCCAGGTAGACGAGTCTTGATGGTGATCGATAGGCTGACCTTCCAAGCGCCAGAGAGAGAGATCCTGGGCGTGGTCCTCGAGGCTCGCAGTAGCATTCGAGGTATCGGGAGCGAGCTCGGACCCAAATCTTCCGGCCACCGACCTTCTTCCTCCTCGATGATGCACGCGCCATCTCATCATCATTCCCCTCGCTCCCTCGTGCCTCACACACCCGTCCACTACAACCACCTCACCCACCTCACCCTAAACCTCACCCTCTCGACTACCACATCACTCGCTCATCCAATCTCCCTCATCCCACATCAATCCACTCGCCAATCAATCACTGTTCCGAACTCTCACTCCACTCACAATGCTTGCAACCTCAACAAGACCTTCGCCACAAGCGAGGTTGCAGCTCACCGACCTCCCAGACGAGATGGTGCTCCACATCATGCGTTGGCTGCCACTGCGTGATCTCGCCCATTGTCGCCAGCTCTCGAGCCGCTTCAACGCCATCGCCTCCGATGCCTCGCTGTGGCGCGCCTTGTGCCACGTGCTGTACGGCTGCTCGCGTGGCGACTCGAAGGCGCTCACGTCCAAGAACCACCACAACCACCACCACAACCACAACAACCACTCGCATGCCTCCAAGCACTGGATCGACCACGTACGCACGCTTCGCGAGTGTGCCGCTCGATACGGTGGTCGTCTCGACCATGTGGACCTCGCTGGTAACACGGTGTTGCATCTCGAGATCGCCCACAAGCGCGTATGTCTCGCGCGCGCACCCTCGAGCACGTGCGCTTCTTGGCATCTGCTGCTCCATCGCACATATGTGCTCACGCGAGCGAGCGCGTGGTTCTCTGTGGGTGGATGGGTGTTGTTTGTGTAGCCATGGACCAACAACCCCAAGTACCTGATCGATCACGGAGCATCGTTGGAAGCTCGCAATCATGCCGGCGACACTCCGCTCCATACCGCAGTGCGCGTACGTCACTCACTCGCTGCGATTGAATCGCTCACTCGCTCACTCTCTCGTGCTCTCTCACTCGCACAGAAGGGAGACACTATCACTGTTACCCACTTGCTGGCTCGCAATTGCAACGCCGACGCCGAGAACCACGTGTCACTGCGGCCGATCCACATTGCTGCACAGCTCGGCAACGAGGCCATGGTGCTGCTGCTGCTCAAGACCGGCCACGCCTCGCTCGCCACCACGACCACGTCGGCCATCCACCTCGCGGCCAAGCACGGCCACGTCGAGATCGTTCGCATGCTCATCAAGCACCACGCGGCCGCCCTCAACGCGCGCGACGAGCACCGCATGACGCCGCTGCATCTCGCGGTCGCGTGCGGCAAGCTCGCCGTCGTGCGCCTGCTGGTCGACCTCGGCGCCGACATCTCGTTGCGCGACGCACACGACCGCACGCCGTTCGACATTGCCGTGTCGCTGGGCCTCTCGTACGCCGTGCATCTCTTCAACGTCGTGTCGATGTGGACCTGTGCCGCGTGCTCGCACTACCTGCCCTCCGGCTTGCCGAGCAAGGAGGACCGCGTCGAGTCCGCGCCGCTGCGACTGTCTGACTGGAGCCTCCGGTTCTGGTGAGAGCGCCACCGCATCAATTTTGTCTCACGGTGCCACGCAAACCGCCCTTTGCGTGAGCCCATCGTATCGTATCGTATCGTATCGAATCGTATCGTATATTTATCTGTGTACTACTATCATGATAGCAAAGTAGCAAAGTCAATCGTCATCGAACAAGACGATGATGACCCAAGACGACAGCCTCTCAGAGAAGGAGGTACTCGTCGTCACAAGCATCCTGTCAATACATACACTTTCAGTGCACTCTGAGCGTCACGCTCGCAGTCTATGACGCTGCTTGCAACACCATGCCGGCAGCGATCGGTACGCTCACGCCCACGCCTTGCTTGAGGCTGTAGCTCGTGCCGCCATTCGCCACGAACTGCAGTGGTATGTCGCCTTGCTGCTGGAGCGTAATGGTGAACGTCGTCGAGTTGAAGCTCACATTCAGTTGCGAACCCAAAAAGTCCAGCTGACAGCCATCAATCAATCAATCAGTCAAGCAGTCAGCTTGTGAATCCAATACACAGGAGACAAGCAGCGGAGCACTTGCGTACCATGCGAATCTTCATCGAGCTCGTGCCAGGCGGCAAGATGGGCGTAAAGGTCATCTGGTGCTCGAGCAGCCGAATGCCGCCGTAGCCGAACATGACGCCCTGCAGGAAGCCACCGACGCCCGTGATAAAGTTCACGGTTCCGCCGGTCGGCGTCTCGGTCCACACTTGGAACGGCAGCTGCGCGTTGGCGTACGAAAGGCCAAAGTAGCTGTTGGCCTTCTGCAGCGCTGACTGGTTGGTCTGCACGTATTCCAGGTACCCGATGGCCGTCATGCTCCACGTCATGGCTGGGCCATCAGGGTCCGTGACCGATCTGCCGTGTCATCATCATAGTGAGTGAGTAAGAGAGGGAGAGTAACGAGTGGAAGCTTGACAAGCACGTACGAGTAGAACTCAAGGTCGTTGTAGCGAATCTGCCGCGTCATGTTGTACATGAGCGGGAATCCGAGGAGAATCACGTCGGCCTGCTTGATCGTGTCGTTGGTGTAGCCGTCGTACTCGAGGTGGATCTGGCGCGTCTGGTCGAACGGGATCTTGATGTTGTTGGCGATCGTCACCCATGAGTCGGGCGTCTCGATGCCAAGCATGGCGCCGTACGTCGTCGCGTACTCGAGCGACATCTTGGCCACCTGCACCCGCGCGCACCGCAACCCCGCAACCGTGGTCAATCGCGCTGTTTGCTGCTTGATCTGTTTGCTACAACGTACGGCATTGGTGAAGACGCTGTTATTGACGTCCGAGTGGTACTCATCCGGCGGAATGACGCCATCGATCACGTAGTAGCCGTCCTGCAGTTTCACTGTTTCGCGAGAGTGGCTCAGTGAGCGAGATTTGCTCGGTCATCGAGCAGCGCTGCCACATACCGCGTGACTCCCAGAAGGTGGCAATGTCGTACAACAGCGGATAGCCGATCTTGCTCATCCACTGGTAGTTGCCCGTCGCGGCCCAGAACTGCCACGCTGCGAACGCTACGTCGCCCGTGATGTGCTGCTCGTACCAGCACGTTCCTCCGCGGAACGGGCACACCTGCCAAGCCAACCAGCGTCACTCAACACGCACACGTAATGCGCAAGTAACGAGATACCTACTTCAAGCCCCGTGAAGGCGCTCTCCCACGGGAACATGGTGCCAATGTAGCCGCAGTTGCCGCCAGGAGAGCCGGTCGTCGCCGTGGAGCTGCAGTTGTTGTACGATCGCGCCTTCAGAGCGGCGCCGGCTCGATGGTTCACGCGGTACTCGAGCAGGCTGCCAGCGAGCACGTGGTCCAGCAACAAGACCGCCGGGTACTGCTCGATGCACTTGGTTCAGTATCACGCTCCTCCAATGACGTGCGTGGCACCCCCACGATGAACGTGGCACGTACCATCCAGGTCTCACAGTCCCAGAACGTGTGGCTACAAGATGGATGGGAGTACGTCAGGAGATTGCAACTGTGGCATTCACAATGTGCGACCGAGCGAGCGTACCCGTTGTAGCCATTCGAGGCAAGCGAACCAGGCGAGAGACTCCACGGCCAATCAGCTCGAGCCGACGAGATGATGTAGTACAAGCTGCTGTTGATCACCTGCGCCAGGTTGAGGTCTCCTTCGATCTCGACTGCGTCGATTCACGAGAGAGAGAGACCAACAGCCTGAGCGAGCGCCTCATCATCCACATCATCAATCGGCCACACGCACGTACTGCCAGCGTTGGCCCAGATGCTCTCCCACTCTTGCACATGAGTCGAATACAGCGAGTCTTGATTCAACAGCGCGTCCTTGATGTCCCTGTGATGGCCATCACGTGAGCAACACCGCCACCACCACCGCCACCACTCTCTTCAGCGTGACGAATGGCGCTCGCATACACGACAGCATCGACGGCAGGGAACTGGCTGTCGCCCGTGATGCTCGTGCGAATGGTCGTGAGGAACGTGAACTTGCTCGATGTGCCTCGCTTAACCACGGCTGACGGCGCGAACTGCGTCACTGCCAAGCCCACATGAACCACCTGACCTCCTGGTTCCTGCAATTTGCATCATCCACAGTGAGTCAGTGAGGCAACTCGAGAGTAGCTCGCTCCCTCGTACTTCAGGTTGGTTGATTGTGCCATTGAACGCCGAGATGCCCTGTCATAGCGATCGATTCGATGAGATTCGGTATTTGAGCGATTCACTCACGATGAGATTGAGTTCGAGTATCGAGCACATACATTGGCGGTCTGCAGGAGCTTGAACGTAATGTCAGGCGACGCAGGGCCCGAGAGCAGTTGGAAGTTCAGCGTCAGGTCCTCTTGACCAGCTGTGTTGTCGGCGGTCACCTGCCGTTCATCGAAGCGATATCAACCAACCCATTGAACGCATCGATCCATTGACGTCGGCTGTCTGTACCTCGACCACCATCAACGATCGACGAACTTGATGCGCATACGACACTTGATCGATCGTCGCCAAACCTACGCCGAGCACTCGCAATCAGCTCAGATGCCACTATCTCGCGATCGTGCATCGCCGTGCCATCATGCAGCCATTACCGAAGCAGCTTCGTTGGACGAATGAGGCCGATGTAAGGTTCAAGGCGAAGCCCGAGATACACGATGAGGCGCTCGATCGAGGCGTGGCGCTCGAGACCGTGATATTGACGGTCGATGGGATTCGTGCTCGATGCGACGGCGAGATGTTGACGCCGTTGAACAAGCCACTCACGTAGATCGTGTCCGAGAAGATGAATGTGCCCACGTAGCCGTTCGATACTACGGTGCGTCAACCAGGAGCGTCGTCAGTTGGCGTATGCACGATCGCGAAGCAGTCGAAGCAGCGATGGATTCGAGCGAACCAGACGGCATCAAGGTCGTGTTCGAGATGCTCGCTGTCGTGAGCAGACTCGCCGTCGATGGCCATGGCTGCGCTTGTACCGATGCGACGGCCACACAGACCACGAGCAAGGCCACGAACAGGTGGCACGGCAGCAACGAGCGTGACATTAGCACCACACTCACACACAGAGAGAGACGCGAGCAGCAGCGAGCAGCGAAGCGAATGGCGGCAATGCGAGCCCGTAAGTTTGGCATCATTACCCACCCACCTTCGCGCCCACGTGGTGCCACTCGCTCTTCCTCCTTCTCTCCTGCCCTGCCCGACGCAAGATGGCCTCGACGAGTACATCAAGTACGTTCGAGTGAGGAGGCGCTGTGCAAGCTTGCGCCCGCAAATAGGGCCGCCCCTCGCTTCCGCTCGACAGCCACCACGAGAGCGTAGAGTACTAACATCGAGGCTCTTCACGATGCCGTAGCTGGGCTGATCCGACAGGCCCTTGAACGCGAGGAAGAATTCCGCCAAGAGGTTGCTAAGCGGGAGGAAGAGGCTGCTCAGCGCCAGCAAGAGGCTCGAGAACGCGAAGAAGCAGTCCGCCAAGAGGCTGCTAAGCGCGAGGAAGAGGCTGCCAAGCGCGAGGAAGAGGCTGCTAAGCGCGAGGAAGCTGCTCGACAACGCGAAGAAGCATTCCGCCAAGAGGCTGCCAAGCGCGAGGAAGAGGCTGCTAAGCGCCAGCAAGAGGCTAGAGAACGCGAGGAAGCATTCCGCCAAGAGGCTGCTAAGCGCGAGGAAGAGGCTAGAGAACGTGCGGAAGCATTCCGCCAAGAGGCTGCCAAGCGCGAGGAAGAGGCTGCTAAGCGCCAGCAAGAGGCTAGAGAACGCGAAGAAGCAGTCCGCCAAGAGGCTGCTAAGCGCGAGGAAGAGGCTAGAGAACGTGCGGAAGCATTCCGCCAAAAGGTTGCCAAGTGGGAGGAAGAGGCTCGAGAACGCGCGGAAGCATTCCGCCAAGAGGTTGCCAAGTGGAAGGAAGAGGCTGCCAAGCGCGAGAAGGAGGCTCGAGAACTCGAGGAAGCTCTTGCAAGAGCAGACGAGCGCGCAGCACTATTCCACACGATCACGCTGGACGAGTTCACCGTACGCCTTCCTTGCCGCCACAAAGAAGCTGGCTCGGTCGCTTGCTGATCCAAGGCGCTGTGCAGTGGTCCGCCGAAAAACCGGGCGTCAGTTCTACCAGCGTGGGCAGCGATGCGCTGCGCTGCTGCGAGTTCGAGATTTTGGTTCAGAAACACCCGCTGGACCACGACGGCTGCGACATTTACCGAGCCAATATGTATCAAGACGGCACACTCGTCGCGCCGGTGGTCGTGAAACTGGGCCCACCTGAGCGAGTCGAGTACGAAATTGAAGCTCTGCAGGAGATGCAACGGCATCGCGATTCCGACAGGTATGGTCACTTCAACCCCGCACCGACAAGCACGAATCTCACTGGCCTCGGCATTTGTGGCAGAGGGCTTGATCTACCGTCAGTGACGCTCATGCACATTGAACGGTTGGAAGCAGCAACCGGTCTTGTGCTGCTCCCTCAAGGTATTGCGTCGTTGCATCACCTCCACATCGTCGACGAGCCATTCTTGGCCGCCAACATCTTGCGCTGGTTGCGCCAAGTCGACCGACAACTCGCGGCGATGCATTCCATTCAGTTGTGCCACGGCGATGTCAAGCCGTCGAACATGGTGTACTTTTGCAAGGAAGGTGCCTTTCACGCCACGTTGATCGACTTTGAGCACAGTGTCAAGTTGGACGAACACACGACGTTCTGCGGCACCATCCGCTACACCTCGCGCCGAATCTTGTCGATTCTCAAAGACTCGCCGCCGAGCTATTGGAGCTGGCGCCTGTTTGCGCACTCGCCGCTCGACGACTTTGAGTCGCTGTTTTTCTCGGCCTTTGAGATCCTACACGATGAGCACGAACTCCCGTGGGGAAGCAACTCCGGGCTCGTGCCGCGGATGGCTCGTGAGGCGCTGTTAAACGATGACGCCCTGTGGGCCAGCCATGGCACCCACTTCCAGCACGTGACTGGAGCGTGGGAGTTCATGTGTCAGGCTCGCCTCCGACTCATCTCGTTCCGGAATCTGTCGCAACTCTGGCCGGACGAAGAGTAGTCCCGAGCGACTCCTTTGAGCCTCACGAGCGTTATTCGCTTGCTGGCTCCGATCTGGCCAAGACCGGTATCTCAACCAATCACAATACATCTCAACACGACCATTGCATTACAATCAACCAGGGTTGGGCCGGAACCTGGCATCATTACCCTCCTTTCCTCCTCCTGTGCTCTGCGCCATGGCTGTCTCCGGTACCTACAGTCGAGCCCTGCATCCCTGGGAAGGCAGCCACGCAACACTCACACAAGGTTGCAGAGCTTTGGGTTTGCCGCATCAAGCCAGGGGATGTGCCCAACTTTTCACTCCAAAGTACTCGCGTTCCAGCGCAGCAAGATGTATCTGCCCTGCGCGACCTTGCGTGCTCAAAGTTCGCTCTTTCTGCCTCGCCCGATGAGCTCCTCGTGTTCCCTCCGGGCACGTCCGTTCCAAAGTATGATGCCAGCGGCGCTCTGCCAGCAGACTGGACCGAGTGGAAGCCGAGCTCCGCCAACGAACCCTACCTCATCCTGAATCCACGTTCGCTGCATGGGTCAGCGACACACCCTGCGCGTGACACCATGGTAGAGAGGGCCTCATACCTGGACTTTCGACGCCTGGATCTGTGCGACAATCGCCTTAAGATCGGGCGCCCCGTCCAAGACTTTATTACGGGGGAGCTCACACCCAAACTCAAGGGGCTCAAGGATTGTGGGCTTTGGGTACTTGATCTTTCGGGCAACCATCTCTCTGCCAGGGCCGTGGCGGCCATTTGCGCGGAGCTGGAGAACACTCCGCCCACAGCGATGCTCTTGAACTGCAACAACATATGCCTCGACCAGTTATTCCGCCGTGACTCGTTCTTACGGCTTCTGCGCGATCCAAAACTGAAACTGGTAACGCTGTATCACAACTGTGCGGAGCACGAGAAGATGTACAAATTTCGTGCCGTGAACAACGACGACAAGGTACGGCTGCTCCTATGGTATTGGACGTACTATGCCGGTGGCTGATTGTGTCTCGATTCCGTGAAGCTCATCTGGAAGAAGGCCCCAACGAAGGGCAACCAGGCAGCCTTGTGGCGGCTGCTTGAGTTGCTGAAGCGCCACCGGACGCCGATTGCCGGTCAATAGGCGCAGGCCGCACCTTCCTCCTTGTTGTTCATCTCATTCCCTCATTCCCTCGCAATCCATCGCATCAATCCATCCACCTCTCGCAATCAAGACATGGCCACAACCACTGATTCACCCTCACCTGAAGCCGACCTGATCCAAGCAATCACCGACAACCACCCACCCGATCGCATTCGAGAGCTGGTTGCGCGTGGTCGATGTTCAGTCAATGCTCGTGCCTCGGGCGAGACGCCTCTCCACGCAGCGTGTCGCGCAGCGCGTCGCGACGCTCTCGAGACTCTGCTGGAGCTGCGCGCCGACGCGAACGCCCTCGATCACTTGGACAACACGCCGCTGCATGTGGCAGCCAGGCGAGGCTTTCACGATGGAGCGCTGGCTCTCCTGGGCGCTCGTGCTTCGGTTCGCGCCAAGGGCGAGGAGCGCTTCACTCCGTTGCACGCGGCCGTGGCGCAGCGCACGGCGCACCTGTCGATGATCGAGCTCCTTCTCGAGCACCGAGCTGACGTGAACGCTCGCGCAGCTCGGGACTTCACGCCGCTGCATGTGGCAGCTCGCTCGGGGGCGCCGCCGTCTGTTGCTCGCGAGTTGGTGCTTCATGGAGCCGACCTCGAAGCGAAGGGCTCTCATGGCGGCACGGCGCTGCACATTGCCGCGTCGCGCAATCAATATGCCTTGACCAAGATGCTGGTGCAGCTCGGCGCCGACACCACCATACCGCCACAGATGCGCGACTTTCCGGCCAAGATCATCTCGCACTTTGCGGTGGCCGACTTCCCATGGACGGTCGAGATGCATCGATTCGCACCGTCGCGGCTACGACACGCCATCAAGACCATGATGCTCGTGCGAGCGACGCAGCACGATGGCGTCTTGGCGCTTATGCCGATCGAGTTGATGTTCATGATCTTTGAGAGGATACAGGAGCGCCACGAGCAGCCTCGCAGCGCCACCGAGAGCAAAAAGTGCTCAATCATGTAGCACCTCGCCAACAACGTGTGGCTCGATCGGATTGGGTATGGTATCGAGTCGTTGGTGTGTATTAAACATGCACTCTATCGATCGATCGATCTCCAGCAGGTGTATCTATCATACGCTATATCATCTATGATACACGACTGCAACCCGAGGGAGCCAAGCCACTTGGGAAGAGTCAGTCAGTCAGCGATCCGCTGAGCTCGCGAGCAGGCACACGGCCGACTCACAGGCTGTTGATGGCCTGCTGCATGTGGGCCTGGAGCATCTTGAGGCGCTCCTCGATGTGGCCCTTGTGGTCCATCAGCTGACCCAAGACGACGATCAGCTGGTTGTTGGCGATGGCACGCTCCTCGGCCAGAGTCTCGCGTTGTTGCTCGAGCCTGTCGTTGCACATCGAGACACTTGAATCAGTAAGGCTGCTCTCTCGCGATTGGACTGCTCACTCACTCACACACGTACAAGGCTTGCGAGTGCACGAGCACTTGGTAGCTGTGGTCGAGGCCCTCCTGCGTGGCCTGCTGACGCATCAAAAGGTCGCGTTGCATCTTGTCCATCTCACTTTGCAGTCGTTGGAGGTGCTCTTGCAGACGCTGTGAATGGCACATTGCTCGAGAGAGTGAGTACGGTGATCGCATGAATCTGCTGGCTTGGCTGGGTACCTTCTTCTCGGCGGCCGTGGCTTGATCGGTCTTGTTCAACATGGCACTGAGATGCTCACATTCGAATTGACGCTCTTGCATGGTCTCCTCGACACGATCGAGGTCAATCTGCAACGACAAGCGACGCTCCTGCCACTCGCCAAACTGTCGCGTGAACTTGTCTCGCAGCTGTACCAATCCAGGCTGTTGAACACACAAGGCATACAAATGATGAGCAACTCACGCTTGAGCACTCTCTCACTCGCTCGCTGCGGCTGCTGCTGCTGCTACAATACCTTGATGACATCCTTGATATGCGTCGAGATCTGCAGCGCCTCGTTGTTGGACTCTTGCAATGCGTGCACGTTGAACTCGATGTCGAACACGACGCCATCGGCGTTCTTGTTCGTGATCGGAATGAGCTTGAACTGCGTGGCACACGAGCGATACTCGTCGATCTGCTCCTCGAGCTGCTCGAGCTGGCGCGTGAGATCGGTCTCGATCTTGCGACGCTGCTGCAAGACGGCCTCCTTGCGCTGCGACACCTGAGCCATCGTCTGCTCGAGCAACGAACGATCGCCGTTGAGCTTGTCGCCATCGACTTCGTTCAGTTGCTGTTGCTCGATCTGCTGCGAGAGTTCAATCTTCTCTTGCTCGAGCTGAATCTTCTGATTCTCTATTGAATTGAACCGAGTTAGATCCAGTGAGTGAGTGATTGGCATGCATATGATGATGACAGCGACATACCGAGAGCCTGCAACTCGGCCTTGCGCTCCTCGAGTCGCGTCGTAATGTCTTGCTTGTGCTTCTCGAGATTGGCAATGTGGTTGCGGAACTTGTCGAGGTCGCTGCACATATCTTGCTTGCGCTTCTCGAACTCGGCCTTCTCGCGCTCCTGCGCCTGGAGCGCCTCAATCTCTTGGCGCATCTGCTCGTTCTGCTGCTCAAAGAAGGCGAGCTCCTCGATCACGGGCTGGTTGCGATCATGGTACAGGCGCGCAAGCTCGTCCTCGAGGTCGGTAAAGTCGTCCTTGCCCTCGAGGAACTCGTTGTAGGCTCGATGCAAGAAGCGAAAGAACAGACGCTCGTCCGAGATCATGGCAATCGAGTTGCCGGTCTCCTGCGCCTCAATGTACTGTTTGTTATCCGAGCATTTTAGCAAGAGTGAGTGAGAGAGAGTTTGGGGTTTGGGGGTTGAGTTTGGGGGTTAAGACGTACAGAAATGCCTTGTGCCAACCAAACCAAGGCTGAGAGGATATTGGGCCAGGCGTGCGGCGAGCCTACCGACTTGAGGTTGCTCTTGTTCATCATGTAGGGATACTTGAGCAAGCGGAAGGCGTTGATGACGTCCTCCTCGGGCTTCTGCTGCGAGAGCGTAAAGGCAGGATCGAGCTGGCGGTAGAGAAAGGTGAAGATCGTGTAAAAGTCCTTGTTGTTGGGCTGGCGCAGCACGGCGGCGGCGTTCGGCATGGCGAAGCCGTGCTCGGCCAGGTAGCGCGCCAGCGTCTCGATGTTCTCGCCAAGCGGGCGCTGCGGCGGGCCGCCGACCACGCTGCCGTAGACCGACGAGCGACGCGAGAGGGCCGACATGCCACCGAGACTGGGCCTGGTGGGAGCGAGCGACTTGCGCTGATCGAACGCCGACGGACGAGCCTTGGCAGCCGGCAAGCGACCAGGCGCGAGCGAGGCGCGACCGGCGAGTTCGTTGACGTTCAACTGCGACAATGCGACACGAGAAGCCATGATGAGAGTGCCTCCTTCGCGAGTGGTGGTGGTGATGGAGGTGGGGGTGGAGGGAGCAACAGGGAGGTGTGAGGCGAGCGAGGCAGCGAAGGAATGAGGCGACGAGCGACGTGCGATGTCGCCCAACGAACGAACGGCGCGGCAACGGTCACAAAAGCGCGGGAATAGCAAGGAGGGTTTTACATTGGTAAAAGGCGCTCTCACTCTTTTTCTCGATCTCTTTCTTCGCCACGTCGCATCGTCACATCAATCACATCAATCGCATCAATCACATCCATTCATTCAGGCAGCATCATGGCACAGAAGGTGAACGTGTGGGACCAAGCGGAGGTCAAGAACACACTCGATGATGCTATTGTTCGAGTATGTGTGCGCAAAACAGCAAGCTACCAAGTATCGATCGTGATTGACATTGCTCGCTCTCGTGTGCAGTTCATGATCGAGGAGCAGAAGCGATCCGAGGACAACCTCCTGTCCGACCTCAAGTTGCTGTTGGGCGTCGTAAGCTGTGTACTCGCAACCTACGCGTATCTCTACCCGCTCAAGGTACGCACATCTCTCGTTCGCTCACAACACCGAATGCCAACTCACACACGCGCCACTATCGGGCACAGTATCCCGACAACCGCACGGTGTTGCTCGTATGCTGCGGCTCGTACTGGATCATCAGCTTCGTGATGCAGTTCATCTCCAGCTACCTCGAGGGCACGCGTGTCATTCGCACCAAGCCGTCCGACAAGCATGCCAACTCGGTCGAGATCCGCACCGACATGCCGGCGTACTCGGAGCGCTACTCGTTCGAGGTGACGGTGATCGAGCGCAGCAGCAGCAAACGCCACACGGTCGAGATCACCAAGCCGGTGACCGAGTGGTTCTCGGCCGACGGCTCGTTCTTCGAGCTCGCGTTCGTGACCGAGCTCAAGCGCGCGCTCGAGCGCCTGGAGAACAGCGCCAAGAAGCGCAACTAGACCGGCGCACGCCTTCCTTCCTTCTGTATGTATCTCGTGGAGAACAACGCCACCCCCACACGCCATCTCGTTCGCTCCGTTCGTTCGCACGCCAGTTGGGATGTTCTTGTTTGTAGTTTTATACACAGCGACATAGTAGCGCGTAGAGAGTGGGGAAGCGGGAGAGCGAGAGCGACGCTGCTTAGAGCTCCATGATGTCGGCACCAGCGACCACCTCGACTTGCTGCAGGCCGACGGGCTCGCTCGTCTGCGAGAGAACCTCGGCCGTTCCGGGCGCGTAGTGGTAGCCTCGCGTGCTGTGGTACTGGCCTGTAGTGGTGGTGGTGGTGCAATCGTCAGCGACAGGCTTGGCGCAAACCAGCAAGCAACAAAGCACGAGCACGAGCACGAAGAATGGTGACTTGGCTCATCTACCGTCGTAGTATAGTGTCCTCAATCGATAGCGGGACCAACCGCATACGTAGGCAAACTTTGGTAATCACTGCCACTCCACACACACCCCCCCTTCCACATCGACGCGTGCGTGCGTGTGAGCGAGATACGTACGGGGATTGCAAATCTCGTAGTTCCTCAGCATCTCGGAGCCGTCAGCCGTAATGACGTTGATGTCGACGTTGCTGCCCGAGCCGAGGTCGTTGAAGATACCGGCACGAATGGCGTCGCGCACGAGATCGATCGCCTCCTGGCGCGACAGGCCCTCGCGGTAGCCCTTCTCGAGCACGGCCATGGCCGCCAGCGAGCCGCTGCCCATCGACACGTACGGCAGTCGGTCGGTGCTGCCGTGCGGGTAGATGGTGTACAAGCTCGGGCCAGTGATGTCGACGCCGCCGAGCACGAGAGCAGCGCTGACGTGGCCTTGGTAGCGGAAGAGATATCGCTTGAGCATGGTCATGGCGGTGACGACGCGCGCCTTGCGGTTGGTGGCGAGGCAGTGCAGCTCGAGCTGCGAGCTGATCATGGCGGTGGTGTTCTCGGTGTCGGCCGCCGTGCCAGCGCCGCAGCACCAAATGTTCTTGGCAATGTAGTGGATCTTCTCGCAGTTCTTGTCGCACACGATCGAGCCGCTGGTCGAGCGCGTATCAGCACCGAGCACGACGCCTCCCTGCGCGTGACCGAGCGTGAGTCATCATCGTCGTCGTCATCACGAGAGCAGCCGCCAGTTTTGAGGGCAGCAGCAGCAGCAAACGTACTTCGAAGACGACACCGCAAATGGTGGTTCCGGTCTTCTTCATGTTGGGCATCTTGTAGCCCTTGGAGGTGAGGAAGTCATTGCTGCGTCACGATGGATGGACGAGAGAGCGCCAACAAGTAAGCAAATCGCTCGATCAAGCTCGAACACTGGCGAGGCTCGCCAAAAAAACCGCCAGCCCATCCACAGAATCATCGCACACGCTCGCTCCTCATCAACATACCGACGACAGAGATCGAACGAGAAGCCCGAGGTGGGCGGCGTCACCGAGTCAGCCATTGGTTTGGTGAGTGTGGCGGTGTGTGAGTGAGGGGAAGAAGGCGAAGAACAAAGACGAGAGAAACGAGAGCAAGAAGGAAAACCACTGATCAACGCAATAACGAGCGCCACACGAACCTTACTACTTGAAGCTCCCATTGTATTTATCGGTGATTTTTGTCGCACGCCGTGTGAGCAGTCCGGTTCGTCCCTACTCTCCTCGCCACCCTTCTACCCAGGTAGTTTGCGCGGGAAAACCGAGTTCCCGCGGTTTTGCCCCTATGCGCCTCAGGCGAGTGGGTGCAAAAAACGAGCGAAAAGCGCGATTTTCGCACTTTCGTCAACCTTCCTCGCACAGTGGCTGAGGGAAGGAGTGGGGCGAGGACGAACCGGACCTACAAAGTGGCGCTCACACGGCGTGCCCGATATTTATTTTCTCGCTCGTCGTCATTCGTTTGTTGCTGCTGCTTGATCGAGATCTCGCTATGGTACGTACCGCCCCGAGATCCTTCGCTGGGCTTGCTCTATTTCGTCGCCTTGGTTGGGGTAGTGGTGGTTGACCATGTGGCGGTGGGTGTGTAGGACGTCGAGAAGCTGAAGGAGGCCTTCTACAACTTTGACGAGCATCGCTCGGGCACCATCTCGGTCGACCACTTGCGAATGATCATGCAGACCGAAGGAGACGACATGCCTGATGTACGCACGCACCCACGCCTCGCTGCCTTGTATCTCGAGATAGACAACACCTTGGTGGGGATATTGACGCGTCTGTCGCGCTTGGTAGCTCGAGGAGTTCCTCGCTGAGGCGTCGCAGTTTGCCGACGGCGCAGGCAACATCGACTACTACGCCTTCTCCGAGTGTATGCTGGGCGAGGAGTAACGACCTCGTGCTTGCCGTACATCCATCCACCCGTCCATCTCACCATTGCGCCGTGACGAGAGCATCTCACCAACCTCGCCCGCAAAGCGACACATATCACGATCTCGACCTCGTCGTGACATGGCTGGCGCTTTCGACTCTCTCGTTTCTGCCGCAACCTTGCCTTGCTGCTGTTGTATCTCTAAATGCCTCACTCACTTACTCACATCCTCGCTCGTTGACGCTCTCGTACAACAATGCTCAGACGCGTTCTAGTGTCTACACACGGGGTGTAGAGCTTCATCATTGATCCAGACATCTCGTTGCCAATCTTCATCTCTCTCTATTGAAGTAGCATCGGTTGTATAATGGTACAAGTATCACGCGACAAAACTGCCGGAGCTCACACACAGACAGACACACAGACACACGGCCTCTCTCGATTGCGCTCGAGGAGAACAACACCAGCAACAGTGCCGAGACCTCTCTTCGACACAACTAGTTAGTGAATGAGTTTAGTACTGCTGCAACGCCGTTAGTTCCCCACACACACACACACAACGACCACAATCGTGATGATGGCCGGCGTATCGACGACGCTCCTCGTTAGAAGCCATCGAACGACGACGAGGTCTCCCACGGCGGAGGAGCGCCTCCTTGGTCCCAGCCGCCACCGCCACCGCCTCCACCGCCTCCACCAGCGTTGAGACTGATGCCAGTGCCCGACGGCTCGAGTCCGATCGCAGCCATGAACTCGAGGTAGGCCTGGTGGATCTCGGGCGTATCGAACGGCGCTCGGTCACCACCGCCTCCTCCAAGCTCACGCGATGGAGGCGGACGTGGAGCGCCCTCGCCGATCTCGGCCAGGAAGTTCTCGTACTCGGAGTCGATCTTGGTGCGCGGTACGCCGGCGCCTCCGCTGCTCTTGACCGGGCAGTCGCGCGACGGATGGCCAAAGTCGCCGCAGAAGGCGCACGACACCTGCGGCCCGTCAAAGTTGCGCTCCAAGTCTCGTCGGCCCCACATGTTGTCGCGCAGCGTGCCGTTGATCTCGGCCAGCTTGCGCAGCTGCTGTCGCTTGTGTTCGTTCTTGCCCTCCTCGACCGGCACCAGGAGCTTCTCGACCATGCGCGAGGCCTTGTCGATCGCATCGTCCGTGTCGGCCATGATCAACACGTGCAGCCTGTCGTCGTCTCCCGAGTTCATTTGCTGCACAAGACGACAACACCACAGCATCGTCAGTCGGCTGCATTGCTGATTCGATTGGGTTGCATTGCATTGAATTGAGCATACCTTGCCATCCTTGACCGATCCCTTACCTCGAATAGCAATCTTGGCGCCTGAATCGAGCTCCATCTGCTTCTGCGTCATGCCACGCGGCCCGATGATGAGGCCGATAAAGTTGTACTCGGGATACTTGTCGATCGGGATGTAGATCTTCTTGTTCTTGCGCACGTTCACCGGACGATAGTCCGACGGCGGCTTGAAGGTCGGCGTCATGGTGGTGGCACGTTGAATCAATGTCTGACGCTCGAGCAAGTACGCCTGGCGCGTGCGTTGCTCGCGAGTGTTGGTGCGCTTGCCATCGCGGTCGTAGATCGGTGGCGGCGAAGGCGAGCGATCCTCGGCCGTATCGATCTCGAGCTGTGGCGCCTGGAGCTTCTGCGTCAACTCCTCGATACGAAAGCGAACTGCACACACAAGCGCCACGGCAGAGAGCACAGAGAGTGTTAGAGTTGCGTTTGCGTTGCGTTTGTGGGAGTTGGGGCGACGTACTGAGCAAGGCGTCGAGCTCGCGTTGCGAGAGCTTGTCGGCTGGCAGCTGCGTCGGCATCGGAGCAAAGACCTTGGACTCGGGACCCCACTTGCTCTTGACACGCTTCTTGGGTGGTTCATCGACAAAGATGTCCATGATGTGATGCTGCTTGTGTGGGAGTTTGGGAGTTTGAGTTTGCGATGCACGAGAGATGGCGATGATGATATGAGCAAGAGAGGGCGAGTAAGCAACTGGTCGAACTCTCTCAGGCGACTCCATACCTTTGGACATGGTTGTTTTTCGCTCTCGTCGCCTACTGCTCCCTCAGCGAGCGAAGAGAAGGAAAAGTAGAAGCCGACTCTCGCTGAGGAACGGGCCACTCGTTTGGACTTTGCCATTCTGCGCTTCGTTCATTCGTCTCTTGTCGCCTTCGTCGATCTCTCCTCTCTGCAAGCCGCGCGGTGCTTGTTGTCCTCTCGATCTCGACCATCCCCAACCACCCAACCGCAGAGAAATGGTGCGTACCATCCCTCTGAACCCCCAACCTCGAATCCTACCAAACCCCCTCGTTCTCGCTCGCTCGCTCGCTCACTCACTCGTCGATCGCCACAGAGTTTCTTCTCGTTCGGACCGCCGTGCACGGCCACCATCGAGTTTGCTGACGCCGGCTCTCGTCGTCTGGTCGAGTTGAAGAAGGACGGTGAGCTCCAAAAGATTCCGTTGTTCATCGGTCGTGATCCCGTGTGCGGCAAGGTCGATATCAAGCTCAACAGCGGCAGGAAGCTCGAGCACAATGGCATCAAGATCGAGCTGCTTGGTCAGATTGGTACGCTGTGCGATCCGAACGAATCTACACGTCGAGAGAACGCCGCCATCTCTCGCACCTACCTACCTACCTAAATGACTGACTGATTGATGATTACAATGTGGCGCTCGACGTCTCCAGAGATGTTCTATGACCGCGGCAATCACTACGAGTTCACGTCGTTGACGCGCGAGCTCGCTCCGGCCGGCGAGCTCGCGGCCGACACCGAGTTCGACTTTGAGTTCCTCGACGTCGAGAAGCAATACGAGTCGTACAATGGCATCAACGTGCGCCTCCGCTACTTTCTGCGCCTCTCGATCAACGTCAAAAAGTCGATCAGCAACGTCGTGGTCGAGCAGGACTTTTGGGTGCACAACTACCAGGTCGAGCCCGAGATCAACAACTCGATCAAGATGGAGGTCGGCATCGAGGACTGCCTCCACATCGAGTTCGAGTACAACCGCTCCAAGTACCATCTCAAGGACGTCATCATCGGCAAGATCTACTTTCTGCTCGTGCGCATCAAGATCAAGCACATGGAGATTGCGCTCATCAAGCGCGAGTCCACCGGCTCCGGTCCCAATCTCTACAACGAGAACGAGACCCTGACCAAGTTCGAGATCATGGACGGTGCTCCTGTGCGAGGTACGCGTGTTCCCATCTCATCATCAACGAGTGATTACTCACTCACGCTTACTCACTCACTCACTCTCGCGCTCTCTTTTCGTGGTCTGCTTCGTTCATTAGGCGAGTCGATCCCAGTGCGATTGTTCTTGGGCGGCTTCGACCTGACACCGACCTACCGCAACGTGCACAACAAATTCTCGCTCAAGTACTACCTCAACCTGGTGCTCGTCGACGAGGATGACCGCCGCTACTTCAAGCAGCAAGAGCTCACCTTCTGGCGCAAGAAGTACTAGAGAGGGCGCGCGCGTTCACTCGTTCGTTCACTCCCTCCGCTCGCTCGCTCGCTGGCTCTCTCTCGTCTATATTCCTCGTGCCTGCTCGCACGGCCTTGACTGTGTGTAAGTCTCCTTGCTTCACTCGCTTACCCTCGCCATCGAATGCCCTATCCATCATCAATCCTTGATTGCTTTGCGACTTAATCATCATCATCCAACAAAATAACGCATTCATCCATCCATCCATCCATCCAATTCCTATCTGCTGCTGCTGCTCTTCGAATGCTTCTACGGATAACGATAACGACGATGAGTAGAATTCATTCGAGATCACCTCAGTTGGCTCACAGGTTCTGAATGATGAGATCAAAAATACACGCCAGCGCAATGCCGCTCGTTTGCGCGAGCGCCGCAATGTTCACGCATCGCTCCTTGTCCTCGGCAGCGATCGACTCGCTGTGCAGCAACAAGTAGAAGATGTTCACGTACGACGCTCCTACGCACCGCACCGCATCGCATCGCATCGGTATGCTCATTCAATCATCATGACGACGCGAGAAAGCCGCGGCGCGCTTCGTACCTCCCAGCAAGCCCACGTAGACCATCAGTACGAACTGCACCCAAATGTTCATAAAGTGCCACTGCCGACGAGAAACGCAGCCAAGAGTTAGCGTTGCACGATGCATCCTGGGTGACAAGAGACTCTCTCTGCGAGTACCTTGGCTTGCGCAAGCCACAGACAAAAGTTGATGAACTGCAGTATCGTCAGCGCCTCGATCCACTTGATCTTGATGATCGACAAGGACGAGCGCGAGATCAATACGCCCAACTATGCCCATACCCACGCCCACGCTCGTGTCAGCAAACCATCGGTGTACTGCAAGAGAGAGAGAGAGAGCATCGCCGTACCTGATAGCAGAAGGCGAGGATCGCGTACGCATTCTCGACCAACCAATCGTCGCTGTCGCGCGGATTGGCAAGCGATGCGGCGCCTGTCGATGCGACGTACTCGAGAAAGTACACGGCTCCCAGCTGCATCGAGCATTCAAGTACGAGAGCGGCGTCAGTCTCCTTGCTTGCTCACTCGCTCACTTGCTCGCTGGGCGTACGTTGAACGACAGCCAAGCCACGAGCTTGAGGCATCGCCAGTACGGTATCCATGTCTCCTTGCTCCAAAAGTTCGACGCATTCACCGCAACGACCTCCGTGTCATTGATCGGCGTCGTGGCGAAGATGATCGGCGTCGTGGATCCAGGAGCTGCGAGCACGAAGAAGTACGCCTCGACGTAGAAGATCACGGCAGGCAGCAGGCACACGTACACGGCCCACAGACTGCGAGCGACCTTCATCAATTCGCTGGGCTCTATCGATCGATCGATCTATCTAACCATCGAGCAAGACACTCGCACGTACTGGTCACCGAATCCAATCGCAACTGCACGAAAGCGAGGTCAGTATCTCTGATGATGGCGGAGATGCATTGGCATGGGTTCGATCTGACACCCACGTACCCATGCCAATGTACAACAAGCTGCCAGTGACTCCAGCCATGCCGGTGCCCGACGACCAACCATCCACGAGCTCCGAGGGATATTGCTTCAAGTACGCCAGCAACACACTATCGATCCATTCCAACGTGAGTCACCCATCTATCCACCCACCTTGATCTCCATCTCGCGATCAAATCGAATCGAAGAGCTCGGTTGTACCTCTCGCCAAAGGACGACGAGCCGCCGATCAACACTACGAATCAACACATTGCATCGCATCGCAATCAGCTGCTTGCTGCTTGGTCTTGATCGAACAACGAACGTACCAATCGCCAAGAGCGAGAACCAGAACCCGATCCAGATCGATGCCGTGAGCATCACTGACGCCATTCACATCACCGTCAGATAAAACCAACAACCACCACCGCCACCATCATCATCACAATCGATTGAACCATGGCACACGTACGCAAGCCAATCAGTAACACCAACGCATTGGCGACCAATCGCTTGCCAGTCGATACTTGCTCCAAGAAGAACGTGTTGATCACTATCCCACGCACACACGTTGGATCCACGGGGTCAATCGATCGAGTGTGGGAGCTATCGCGAGATCGTTTCGCGTTTCGAGCGACATACGACGAACGAAGAAGCCGAGCGCCACATTGGCCCACGGGATGAGACCGAGCAGATTGGCCTTGCCGAAGAAGTCCGCGAGGTCCTGTGCGTTCGAGTTGACCACCACGTAGCCGAGGTTGTTCAAGGTACCCTATATATCGAAGCAACGCGAGTCAGAACGAGCTCGTAGACTACGCTATTCGAACCACCACCACCACCGACGCCACGACGACACGCACCAAGATGAACATTGCGATCCAGTTGCGATAGTACAACGAGCCGCGACTGAAGAACCGACCAAACACGCCTGCCTTCACGGGTGACTCCATGATGACCGCATCATCTGCACTCATCATGATGTCGGCGCGTCCCTCAGCTTCTCCAGAAGCGTATGTACTTGTTTGCTTGCTTACTTGTTTGCTTGGTGTGTTTGAGCGAGAAGCAGCAAGCAGGAGAATGAATTGATCGATTGATCGAACGAAGAGACGAATAAGAGTAAAGAGTGTACCCCGGATGATTGTTTGACAGGCCTTGTGTTCGGTTGCGGTCGCAGGGTTCGGTGGGGCGCACCCTGTGCCGCACTCTCTCGTTGTTGTCGTTTGTTTGCTTGCCTGACCAAACCAACTACGCCAACCAACCAACCAACAATAATATCTGACGCGCTTGCTCGTGTTGGACCTGTTGGTATTGGTGTTGGTGGTGAGAAGCAGCAGCTGCTGCTGTGGTTCGACTTCGGTTGCGGTCTCGTCTCGTGTGCGGTCTCGTGTCGGCTTCGCTCCACCAACGTCATCACCTCCTGCCGCGAGTTGCTGGTGGTCGTTGTTGTTTGCTGCCCCACCTTCCACCATCTCTATCTCTTGTTAACCTGCATCGAACGCCTCTCGTTCGTCCTTCACCGTGCTGTCTTTCCGCTTCTTCAAGTCCATCTTTCGTACTCCAACCAGCTGCGAGATGGCTGCGATCATCAAGGTGCAATTCCCCAGCGACACGAGCTTCGCCAAGTTGGCGGAGTTGAGCCGAAACCCGAACGCTGCCGTGCCCGACGATGCCATCCCGGCTCTCGACGAGCAGGGAGACCTGATGGATGCAACTATGCGCCACCGGCGCGTCCAAGAGCATGCTCAGTCAATCTATGGTATGGCGGGCGGCGTTCTGTTCGTTGGTTGTCGCTGGTGCTGATCGGTAGCGGTTGCGGCAGACGTGTCACCTCGCGAGCTTCAGCGACTGATCGACGAGCTCGCGCTCTCGATGGTCAAGATCTATCTTGCGCCATTGAAGCACGATGATCCGAAAGAACAAGGATTAGAAGAGCACTTCTCGTTGGTATTGCGGCCAAGCGACATTGTGATTCCTATCTGTCATCAAGTACGTGTGTCTCTCGACGGGTCGTGCGCTCAGTCGCATTGTCGCACCGTGTTGTGTTGCTGTGCTGTTGCTCTGCTGTGTTCTGTTCTGTTCCATTCCATGGCTTGGTTCTGTTCTGTTGGACTCGGACAGATGGATACTCCCACTGTTCCATTTGGTGCGATCGCACTCGCACTCACGCGCATCTGCTGTCTCTCTCTCGCTCTCTCTCTCTCTCTCTCTCTCTCTCTCTCTCTCTCTCGATGACGTCAGGGCTTCAACCGCTCGCAAATCATGCGTATCGCGCTCTTGGCCTTCTATCGCAATCACGGCTGGGACTACGAGAACCAAGTGCTCGCGCCACACGGCGCCACGAGCGGTTGCGACCCGTACACGGCATACGAGAACCTCAACGAGTACAACTTCTTTGGCTACCTGCACGACTCGGGTACCATCTTCACCGAGGATTACGACGTGCAACGCGACACGGATCCGCAGAGTGGGCCGCTTCATCGCTCGTTCCTGCGCACGTTCGGCGTGTGCAAGTGCCCGCGCCAGGGCGAGGAGGATGCCGTTCAGTACCCGAACCTCAACAACTCGGAGGACATCTACCTGATGGAGCGCGATCGACGCCAGCTGCGCCAGCGCATGTCGGGCATCTTCTCGTTGTTGCTGCAGCGTGCGTCGCCCGAGCACCGCGTCGTGTTCTTGTGCTTCTGCCGCGCCTTCCCCGTCATGCTCCAGCGCATCCTCGAGCTCTCGAGCAGTGTCAACAAGCACCTCCAGAATGTCGTCGTGATCGGACTGCCGTACTCCGACGACACCAACACGGCGCTCCGCAACATTGCGCGCAACATGGTCGACCAAGAGCAAAAGTTGCTCGACGAGGAGCACGTTCGCTCCTTCTCCACGTACTATCGGCTCTTTGTGTCGCCCGACGACGGAGGCTCGACGAAGCTTGCAACAACCACTGCTTCGTCGTCGTCGTCCTCGTCGTCGATAGACTCGGTCCTGGCAGCAGCAACAGGAGAGCCTGCATCATCGATACTCGGTGTAACTACTGGTGTTCCTCTCCTTGTTGCCGTAACTGCTGATGCTCCTCTCGTCGCTCCTGCAACACCAAGCGATCCTCTCCATGCTGCATCAACAATCACCGCTCCTGCTGATGCTCCTCTCGTCGCTCCTGCGACACCAAGCGATCCTCTTCATGCTGCATCAACAATCACTGCCGCCGCTGCTGATGCTACTGCGGATGATGCTGCTACTCCTGCGACACTACTCGTTCCTCTTTCTCCTGCACAACGAGTCGATCCAGTGACACCAATCGGTCCTCTCCAAGCTGTTGATGATGACACACCACTTGTTGCTACTACTGCTACTACTACGACTGACGCTGCAATTACTGGCCCGGTCATCGACATGCAGCACGAGCCGGTGGACTGAGAACGAGTCAGTGTTGTTGGCGCCTTGTTGTTTGTGCTTGTTCTTGTTCGCGCTCCACCGTACCAACCTGCACTTGGGGCTCGCGGTTTGTGTAGCATCTCGCCGCGGTGGCTCCTCTCGGTTCACCTGCCGATCGCCACCAGCCTCACGCTCCTTCGCTTGCTCGCTCTCTCTGCTCGTTCCGTACAACGTCATCATCAACAACTGGACACCTTCGGTCTTGGTGGCTTCGTTCTCATGTACTTTATCAATAACAAGTCAGAGGTGCAGCAGCACCGAACAAGAACAAGCACCGAACAATGATAGAAACAATAACAGAAGTCAATCACGAGAGTGAGAGAGAGATTGCATCCACGTTTGCATCAACAAACAACGCACGCAACACGGGGATGAGGGCAACGAGCACGATACTGGTAGCGGAGTCCGTTCACTGGTGCTTCTTGGCGCTGGCGTCGGTACCCATGCTCCAGTGGTCGCCTCGGCCCTTGAACGAGTCCATCGTGGCGCTCACGCCCAAGAAGTCGGAGAACCAATCCGACAGCCACACGGGAAAGAGCGCTCGCGTAAAGTAGTTGACGGCCACGACGCCCGGCAGATAGATGACCTCCTACACAGCGTAGATCGTCGTTGTTCGGAGATGAGTACACGGCGGTCAGCAGTAACGTCAACAGGGCCGCCCGGGCATACCTTATCATTCTCGATTGCAGAGATGATGCGATCGACGACGTAGCTCGGGTCGAGAATGGGCAGTATGCGCGGGAAACGCGACTGCACGCCGTCGAACATGCCGGTGTTGATGTAGTACGGACACACGCACAGGGTCGTGACTCCCGTGTGGCCCTCCTTCTTGAGCTCGGTGCGAATCGACTCGTTGAAGCCCATGGCGCCCCATTTCGAAGCGCAGTAGTCCGCGAGGCCAGGCACGCCGCACGTGGCGGCCGCCGACGCGATCGAGACGAGCTTGCCTACAATTCACAACAGTCGTCATGCGGTGCACAAAGCATGGAGAGAGAGCCGTTGGGTATTGATGGCCGTCGTGGAACTTGTGCTGGATGCATTGGATGGATGGATAGCTGCATACCCGAGTTGGCAGCGATCATTGGCGGCAGGAACTTCTTGGCGAGCCACATGTGCGCCATCGTGTTGACGGCCATTGTTCGCTGTACGATTGACACCGAATCAATATCCGTCGCATTCGGTGAGCGAGCGAGCTGCTACAATAACGGCCTCGCTCGTACTTCGATCGCGGCGTCGTCACACTGCAGGAATGGCTTGCCCGATACGATTCCGGCGTTGTTCACGAGGATGTCGACGCGGCCAATCTACTCGTCGCACACGCCCCGAGTGGCATACGTAGCAGTACGCAGGTCAGGCAAGAGAGAACGAGAGAGAACGAGAGAGAACGAGAGAGTGCGATTGGGTTGGATTGGCTCGGCGTACATTGCGCATGACCTGGTCGGCAAACTCGTAGATGCGCTCCTTCTTGCTGAGATCGCACTCAAACAAATGCACTCGAGCGTCGGGATGTGCTGCGATGATAAGCTCGCGGGTCTAGAAGCCACACCAGCCAGGCAGCGACGCTCGGTCAGTGGCGGGAACTCGCGAGCCTCCACGGTGGCGCAGCCGACGCACCTCCTGAATGAGCGGCATGCGGATATCACACGTGACCACGATCGAACCGGCCAGCGCGAATCGCGAGCACATCAACCGCCCGATACCGCTACCGCCACCGGTAACGACCACGATCTTGTCCTGGAGATTGGTCGGCATTTGCGAGATGTAGCGCGATCGTTGTCGTTGTCGTTGGCGCGAGGGAGGGAGAGCGAAAGGAACGGAAGAGAAGAAGCGGCCGAAAAAAGACGCAAAAGTCCCTGAGAGCAGCCACGAGCTTTGGACGGAAGAGGGCGGGGCACGGTTTGGACACTACTGTTCCGGGAACGACGAATCTGATGGGCTTCTCAGGAACAGAGACGCCGCTGCTCGTTCGTTTGCTTCGCTGCCGTCGCCCACAACAACAACCTCCGCCACCGCTGCCCACAACCACATCAATCTCTCCCATCATCACCAACAACCACCACCGCTCCCGTTCGCCACACCAAACCACCTCCTCCTCGCCAGTTATTCTTCCGCCATCGCTTTCATATGTCCGACGAGTGGCACACAGTCTCCCGAACCCGCCTCCCCGCCACCGCACCGTCGTCATCGTCGTTCGTCCGTAGAACCTTTGCCGCCACCTTCCACTCGACCGCACAACAGCCACAACACAAGCACCACACCACCAATAGCCGCCCCGCCACCGCCACCGCCACCGTCGCTCTCACTGCCGTCGCGACCGTAGCCAAGGCCGCGCCTCATCCTCCTCCCGCCGCCTCCTCTTCCGCCAAGCCCAAGGCACCGTCGAAGCCGCAGGCTGTCGCTCGCGCCTCGTTCTCGGTGCTGCTCGGTCTCGATGAGGAAGACGTCAACGACCTCATCGCCACCTCCACCGCCACCGCCAAGAGCCGCGACGCTTCACACGATGGCGTAGAGCACGCGGCGCCGAGCGACGAGAACAGCGCCGAGGTCGTCAACGCCGCGCCGCAGCGCCTGGTGTACGACAAGGAGATGCTGCTGTCGCTGCGCTTCACGCCCGCCACGGCATCGATCCCCGACACGATCCCGAACTCGATCCTCCAGGCCGACCCGACTGCCGCCGCCCATCCGGTCGTGGACGGCCCGGTGGCTCCCGCCAAGCACCGCGGCGGCAGGCGATCGCGCCAGAAGCGCTCGACCTCGCTCGGCTCCTCGTCGTCCTCGGCAGCGCCGGCGCTCTCGTCGTCTCTCGCGCTCCTGTCGAGCTCGGCACACAATGACCGCGAGGCGATGGTCAGCACCATGCTGCGCTCGTCGTCCTCCGTTGCTTCCTCCGCGACCGAGGCGGCAGCCGCGACACCGACACCGGCAGCGCCGGCCGAGCAGGAGCGCATGTCGGACGAGATGCACGACAGCATCAAGCGCAGCCTCCTGGGCCTGCTGAATCGCATCACGGTCGACAACTACGTGCGCCTCAGCGACGTCATCAAGGAGACGCTCGACGCCGTGGTCGAACGCTCGGCCACGCACTCGGTCGAGGCGCTCGACATCACGTCGCGCCTCGTGTACGAGAAGGCCGTGCTCGAGCCCAAGTTCGGCTTCATCTACGCCGACCTCTGCGTCAAGCTCGCCACCATCACGTGCTTCGTGCGCACGCACGACGGCGGCAACGCCGAGGACTCCAAGGGCACCACCTTCCGCTCGCTGCTGCTCAACCGCTGCCAGGCGGGCTTCGAGCTCACAGACGAGCCCGACTCCTCCTCCTCTTCCGCCTCGTCCTCGTCCTCGTCGGCTGACGACGTTGCTGCCGAGGAACAGGACGCCCGCCGCAAGAGCAAGCGCATCGGCAACGCCAAGTTCATCGCCGAGCTGCGCAAGAAGCGCCTGCTCCCCGACGCCATCATCACCTTGTGCATCGACGAGCTGCTCAACACCAACGCTAACGCCAACGCTGCCACGGCCGCCCAAGACGGCGAGCACGGCATGGACACCGAGGACCTTGAGGTGCTCCTGGTGCTGCTGTCGTCCATCGGCGAGACGCTCGAGGCACAGGGCGGCACGGCCGCCACCGAGCGCTACTTTCAGCGTCTCACCGAGCTCGCTGCCGACAAGCGATTCGAGTTCCGTCTCCGCTCGCTTGCACGTGACCTCATCGAGCTGCGCGAGCGCAACTGGGTGCCTCGTACCGCTGCGAGCAAGCCGCACGCTACGACCGCCGCCGCCACCGCAGTCGTTGCATCGCACCAGCCGCGCAAGCTCGCCAGCTCGGTGCCGCCGCCCAGCTTCCATTCGGCAGCCGCCGTCGCAGCTCCTCCTCCTCCTCCTCGTGCCTGGATGGCAACGCGTTCACAACACGCCCCCGCCGCACCGCTACACGATACGGCGACAGACATGGCGGCCGTGCCAGTTCCGCTCGCACCGACCGCCGTCCCTATGCCCTCGCTCAAGGTCAAGGGACTGCGCAGCGGCCTCGTGCCGAGCGTCGCCTCGCTGCCCAACGTGCGCATCACGCCGTCGTCGCCCAACTCGACCTCTCCCTCTCGGCCCTCGTCGCCTGTAGCATCGCCAAGCGCCGCCACCGCCGTGTCACCCTCGCGGTCGACCGGTGCTGGTGCTGGTGCTGTCTCGGCCGAGGTCGAGAAGCGCCTGCGCAACAAGCTCGCCGGCTTGATCGAGGAGCTCTTCAGCCTGCGCGACCTTGACGAGGCCGTCGAGTGCTGGAAGGAGCTCGAGGTGCCGTCCGAGCCGCTCCTCATCAAGCTGCTGCTCCGCAGCCTCGTGCACTCGTTCGAGGCCAAGGAGTCGGAGCGCGTTGTGCTGGTGCGCTTCTTCGGCGCCCTCGAACGTGCTGGAGAGGTCACCACGCGCCAGATCAAGCGCGCCTTCCTGCGCGCGATGGCCGACCTGCCCGACTTGCTGCTGGACTCGCCGCGGGCCAGCCAGCACCTGGCGCAGCTGCTGTGCGAGCTCGTGAACAACGCGCTCATTTCGGCCGCCGAGGCGCGCTTCATCGCCGAAGCCGCGCCGAGCGACGAGCTCATGGCGCCGATCCTCTCTGCCATGGTGAGTTGCTGTGGCTCCTCGAACGCCAATGCCAACGCCACCAACCTCACGCCGCTGATAGACACCAAGTCCCTCACGTCCTTCATGTTGCTGCGAACGAGCCAAGGCTAAGATGCCTCGCCTCGACCTGCTTGCTCTTCCGTTGTTTGTTTCTTTGTAGGCCCTTCGCTTAGCAATCCCACGCACACATAAAGCACTGGCACACTTGTACAGTTTGTTCCTCTCATACTCACCGACGCGCTTCGCGTCACGTTCACGCGTACCATTGCGTTTGCGCCTACTTTTCCCACACCACGCCACAATCCACACCAACAACAACAGGTGCATTCGGCGCACAAGAACGAGGAGGAAGAACAGCGAAAGCAACAGCAAGCCGAAGACGGCCAATAAGGCACCTCTTACGCCCGCCACTGATTTACGCTGGCGATGCCCTATGCTTCCTTCCTTCAGTCGCTCGCTCGCCTTCGCCCACGCACAACACCATCAACATCATCATCATCGCTCGCTCGCTCACGCACATCTGGCTGTCGCTCGTTCGGGGTTCGGGGTTGAATTGGTGCGCTCGAGTACCGCTGCTGTGGCTTGGTGGCTTCGAATTGCTTCATAGAGGGATTCGAGGTGGCCGTGTGGGCGCCACGCGTACCGACGTCACACCATCGATCCAACCAACCAACCTACCAACGCACACGCGCGTATATCTGAGCAATACTGAACGCGTCAGCGTTCGATGGTGAGCGCTATCGCCATCGCCGTTCTTGCCATTGCGCCATCACTACTCCAGCTACATCCCGTACCTCACGATGAGCGCTGAAACCACGTATGATCGCCAGCGAGCTCGTGTCTTCGAATGCCGCCGCTGCTGCTCTCGCTCACACGCATCGTTCGCTCGATCGTTCGTTCGATCTCGTTGCTCTGGTGGGGTGTAGTTCGGTCGTCGTGGCTCCTAGTAGTGGCCTCTCGACCTATCGCAAGAAGCTCGCGGTTCGCAAGAAGAGCTGGGGCCAGTACTTGAAGAAGATCGACGATGATCCGAGTCGCGTCGAGCGCAATGCCGTCGTCAAGGAGCTCATACGCCGCGAAGGCATCCCTCCTGAACATCGCGGAAAGGTACGCTGACTGCCTCGCTCGTCGGCTCGGTCACTTGCTGTCGTGTCACGGTGTCATGCTCGTCGTCCTTGTGTCTACATCGTCATTTCTCGACTCATCGCCACGTGATCGATCTCTCTCGCTCTCGCTCTCTCGCTGCTGGCACTAGGTATGGATCGCTCTGACTGGCGTGCGAGAGAAGAGCGTCGGTATGATCAAGTACGCCGATCTCGTCGAGACCTTTGCGGGACAAGAGTCAGCCCACACCAAGCAGATCGACAAGGTAACGACGCAAGCGTTGGCGGAATCTCTCGTGGCTGGTGCGCTGGTGCTAACGTATCACACCCAACGAACGCCTACGACACCCCCCAGGATCTGAAGCGTACCTTCCAAGAGCACAACCAGCCGATCGAGCATCAGGGCGAGACGATCGTAGCTCTACGGTATGCTTGGTTGCCGACTTGCCTACGAGCTCGTTGCCGAGGCGTGTGTGTATCCCCGCGATCCTGACCCGCGCTCGCTCGCTCGCTCGCTCGCTGATTCAGGCGAATTCTCGTTGCATACTCTTGGTTGAACCCTGAGATTGGGTACTGCCAGAGCATGAACTTCATCACGGCCTTGTACCTCTTGTTCATGGATGAAGAAGACGCATTCTGGTGCGTGTCGCCTCGCGCTCTCCTTCCTTCTTACTGCCACTGCGGCGCCTCCTGACACACACTCACCCGCGCGGGTGCTTGTAGGCTTCTGAAAACAACAGTCGAGGATGTGGTACCGCACGGCTACTACACCTACGACCTGCTCGGCGTGCACGTCGACGAGAGCGTCTTGGCCGACCTCTTGGCGCAGAAGCTGCCCAAGATCGCCGCGCACCTCGAACGCGTCGAGACCAAGCTGTCGGCCATCGTCACGCCATGGCTCATGTGCTTATTTATTAACGTGCTCCCATTCGAGGTGCGTCCCTCCTCTCTCTCTCTCTCTCTTCTTTCCTTTGGTCGATTGGTGTATTGACGATGCTCTCTCTCTCTCTCGCTCTCTCTGTCGATAGGCCACGTTGCGCTTCTTCGACTCGCTCTTCTTCGAGGGCTCCAAGATGATCTTTCGACTATCGCTCGCCATCTTCAAGGTGCTGAGCAAGTCCATCCTGGCTACCAAGGACATGGTCGAGCTGTTGATGCTCTTCCGCGGCCTCAGCGAGCACCTGAGCGGTGACAATGTCGACGTTCTGATGGATGTACGTGAGATGGCGGCTGCTCTCGATGGACCGACGCTCTGGACCAAACTAACTCGTTCTCCGCCCTCGTACCACCAATTGGCAATCCAGGCTGCCTTCAACAAGGACTGGATGGGCTCGATGCCGGGTAGCAAAATAGCGCACTTGCGCCAATCGTACAAGAGCTCGTTGCAGCGCCAGGCCGTGGCGGCTGACCACGACTGGCGCCAGAAGAAGCTGAAGGAGGAGCAGGAGAAGGGTCAGACGCCTGCGGCCGAAGAGCCCGCCGAGACGCAAGCCGACATTGCCACGCCTCCGACCTCCCCGCACCAGAACGAGCTCGACGCCGACGCTGACGAGATCTCGAGCAGCGAGGTGTGCATCTCACCGACGTCAGGGCCACGGCGACCGGCACTCGTGCATCGCCGGCCGGCGCCCAAGTGCTCGTTGCAGCGCGAGGACTCGGCCAAGAGCATCGACACCGTGCACCGCAAGATGAGCACGCCGATACCGGTGGCCTACAGCGCGTCGGCGGCTGCCGTCGCCGCTGGCGGTACCCGTGGTCGCACGGTGATTCGTGGCCGTGCTCCGACACGCGGACGCGGCAGGAACACGCCGCTACTGGGCGGCGGCGGCGGCGGTGGCGGCCCTCCTCCACGCCCGCCACGCGCCGACCGAGCCAGCTGCGCGTCGCCCTCGACACGCACCGCGAGCAGTAGCGACATCACACGCCCGACCTCGCCGCTGCCAGTCGCCGACTCTACTGGCAGGAACGGCTCGCCGACCGCCATCACCACCACCACCACCGTGACCTCGAACAACAACACAACCGTCACCACCACGGTGATCGTCTCACCACCAGTGCCAATCACCATCACGTCGCCATCACCCGCAACACCGCCACCGACGAATTCCTCCAGCCCTCCAGGCTCGCCTCCGGCAAGCACAACGCCAATTCCGACACCAACACCGACACCGACACCGACACCAACACTAACAACCACAGCGCCTGAGGAGGCGACCCCGTCGAGCAGCACCGGCAGCAACAGCAGCAGCAACAGCAACAGTAGTCTCTCAGCACCGAGCGGCGACGAGGCGCTTCTGGCCGAGGTCGACTCGCGCTTCCGAGCGCGCTTCCGCCCGCTCTCGGTCTTTGTCAATAGCCGTCGCCAATCGGCGAGTATGTATGGCATGCCACCGCGCTCTCAACGAGGAAGGACCGAAGGCGACTTCTAGGCCATTGCACCACCATCGATCGGCGCAGCCCAAGAGCCAGCCATACTCGCGCGAGTATCGTTCGAGTACTCCCCAGCTCGCGCGCTCTCTGGTTCACCTTGTATGTACATTGTTTGAAGCCTCCATCTATCCCTCGGCTTCTCTTTGATCCTTATTCCTACTCCCCACCCGCGATCACCACCATCGGCCTCCTCCTCGTCATCAATCCACCGCGAGACCATCGAGTCGATGAGCCTCCGCCGCCTGTACAGTAAAGAAGATATATCGTCCTCACGTTCACGTTCACGACGGGATGGCGCGCGAACTGCGTCTATTGCCTCGCTGCCGCCACGCGCCAACACCTCCACCACCACCCTTGTCCCTCGTCCCTCGTCCGCCTGCTGCAACCATGGCTTCAAGCGTGACACACCGGACCACCGCCGCCGCCGCCGCAGCGACACCGACTCCCACGAGCCGCATCACGGATCGCAACGATCCAGCGTACGCACCGGAACGCAAGCCGTTCTCTCCCGGCTCGATGGGCGGCGTGTTGGGCATCCTCGCGGCCGTGGTGCGCACCGTCGGCATGTACACGTACTTCTTCGTGACGGTGTCGGTGCTGTGGCTGCTGCTGCCGGTCATTCTGCTGCATCCGCTGTGTCGCTCGCTCGGCGTCCACGCGCGCAATCTGCCATACGACATTGTGCTGCGCTACTGGAATCGCTTGGGCCTCTTGGTGGCCGGCATCACGGCCGACGTCGACGTGCATCCCGACGTGTGGAAGATCGACAACTGCGTGCTGGTCGCCAACCACTCGTCGAGCCTCGATGGCTTCTCGATCGTGGGCTACGTTCCGTTCGGCGCCAAGTGGATCTTCAAGCGCGAGCTGCTGTGGCAGGTGCCGTACTTCTTTGGCCTGGGATACTTTACTGGCAGCATTGCGATCGATCGATCACGAGGCTCGTCGGCCTTCGAATCGATCAATCGCGCCATACCGAAGCTGATCAAGGACAAGCGGACAGTATGGAGCATCCATCCATCCATCCATCCATTGATCGAGTGATCGAGAGAGCGCACAATGATTGATCGATCGATCTAATGATGCTGCTCTCGTTCGCGTGTGGTAGATAGCGTTCTTTCCTGAGGGTACGCGCTCCAAGACGGGCACCTTGCTGCCGTTCAAGAAGGGAGCCTTCCACGTCGCGAGGCAGATGAAGGTGCCGGTGGCTCCTGTCATACTGCCGAGCAACTACGATCTCTTCCCGGTCACCAAGTGGTACGCCTTGCCGGGCGTCATCAAGTACGTGGCTCTCGATCTCGATCTCGATCACTTGATGCTTGTGGATTCTGCGCGCTCTCTCTCCATCGAGACCGAAACCGAGTGCTGATGAGAATTGGACGCTGTGGTCGTTGAAGGATTCGATGCTTGAAGCCGATACCGTACTCGGAGGACGATACGGTCGATAGCCTGATGGCCAAGGCTCGCAGGGCCATGGTTGATGTATGAATCACTCACTCACTCACTCTCTCACTCGCTCGACATTCATTCGAGCTTGGATCGAGCTTGGGATTGCGCTGACTCGCGAGTGCGTTTGGACCCGCAGGCATTGGAGAACGAGAGCTTCCGCACTCCGGTGCGCAATCCGTTCTTGGGATCGATCCCGGCGGCGATCTGGCTCGTGATCCTGTACTTTGCGGTGGGCTACGTCAAGTCATTGATCTGGTAGAGAGCTCGAGAGAGAGCTCGCGATCCATCTCTAGCGATCTTGGCGATGGTCGGTTCATTCATTCATTCAATCAATCAATCGATCGATCATTCGATCATCGGGTTGGCAGCTGTGCCACGCAACCCTCCCAAGCATCGCTCATCTCCTTGGAATATCGCGCCATGGCCTTGTGATCTCGACGTTCTTCGGCCTTGGCGAACGAGGCAAACTGTTCACGCACACACGCGGTTAGCAGAGTGCGCGGGTGATCGAGCGAGCTCGGCCGCGTACAGCAGTGGGCGCCAATGCAGCAGCGGCACACTTGCCCACGGCATCGTGCATGGCATCGCAGCGATTGGATTGGGAGCCGTGTTGTCGTTCACAGTCTTGAAGCTTCCTGATGCTGCCCGAGCATCTGGCGAGTGATCGAGCCACCAACAACACGAGAGAGAATATGAGTACATGATCGAGGTCGAGAACGCGAGATCTCGATAGATACTTTGATAGGAAGAGCGCCCAGCACTCTGGTGGTGGCTCGCTCATTGTCGATATCGAGAAGGGGCTCCTCGAGAGATAGACAGGTGCTTGATAGGTGATCGATAGATGCGCGTGCGTGTGCAGCAACGACGAGAACGAAATGAACAGCAACATCGACACCAGATGATCGAGTAAGTTGGTTATTCATCGTGTGTGTTGGTGAGTGTGTGGGAGAGGGAGCTCGCGAGCGTGGTTGGTGTGTGGGAGATGCAGAGCGTAGCGAAGAGAGGCACCATTCGATGGGAGGAGTTCGTGGCGTACTGTCAAGAGATCGTGCGCGTGAGCGAGAGGCTCGAGAGCTCCGAACGATGGAGCTGGCGCTCGAGCGCTGATGTCGCTGATGCTCATGTACGATTGATTGATTGATCGTCTTGGATATCTCTCTTTCGTTGGCGTTGACTCTCGATGGTGTCGGATGGTAGCGTGTTGGATTCAGTTGGTTGCAGCGTGATTGTCAGGTGGTTCGAAGAGCTCGAAGCCGACCTGACGACGACGACAAAGCGACGCAACTCGATGGCGCAGATGCTGAGGAGGAGCTCGAGGAGCCTGATCCCGTACGATAGCAAGCTCTCGTACACACACGTGCGAGAGCTCTCTCGACTGATGATATCGAGCGGGATGCTGAGCAGGCGAGTCTAGCAGTATCGTCGCTCGCGCACGACGAGATGCACTACTACACGGTTCACGTGCTGTACAGCACGACGTACAGCGTGCCGGTGCTGTACTTTGCTGCCGCGCTCTCGGGTACTGTACGCTCGCCATCACATCGCATCGCATCGCGTGGCTCGTATCGTGATCGGTTGACGGTTGGTGAGTACGTAGATGGTAGGCCGTTGGAGTGCGAGCAGCTATGGCGCGAGCTGCCCGAGCGCTACCGAGTCGAGGGCAGCCGATGGAGCTTCATCACGCAAGCTGTACGCGTGGCGGCGGTACTACAAGCACGCGCGCGCGAGGTCTCGACTCACGCGCCAGCGCATCACGTTCACGTAGGAGCATCCGATCCTTGGAGTACCGTTCTTTCAGCTGCATCCATGCGAGACCTCGACCTTACTGAACGTGATACTCGAAGGATCTAACACCAGCTCGACGCGAACTCCGCCGAGCTACTTAATGTCCTGGCTCTCGGTCGTGGCGCCCATCATCGAGATGCCGTTGCTCAACCTCCGTACAGCATGGCTCGCGCACCAGCCACAACAGGAACAGCAAGATGATGGCGGCGAGTGACGTCCGCCTGGTCGAGCGAGCGAGCGATCGCGTTGAGTGGCTAGGATCCGCCTCGATTGGGCCAGGAGCGCACGTACTCGGTCGGGAGTATCGGGAGAAATATCGATCGGCGCTTTGATGTGTTCGGTAAGTTCGCCGGGACCAGTGCGCACACGCCGCTTGATTGATTGTTTGATTGATCGATGGCAATACAATATCCATTGCCCGGGATGAAGTGTGTGCGCGCCTTAGTGCCGTGGGCGAATATCATATCCGCCGACAGAGCTCATCGATGATGCCGAATACAGCCAGCGATCGAACCAACGATCACCTCCTGATCGATTGCAAGAGCGAGCGAGAGCGAGCGATGGAAACAAGAAGGCGCCCGAGGCTATATTGAGCGCGTGTATACATACACTAGTCTATTGGTGACGCGCGTAAACTGCAACGACAACACCAAGGTTACGCGGGGCTCGAGAGAGAGAAGCGACAGACAAGAACAGACAGCAGACAGACAGGATAGACAGCCATGCATACAGAGCAGCAAGAAAGCAACGAGAGAGAGAGAGAGAGAGAGAGAGCCAAGCAACCACTGCCGCTTGGCGAGTGCGTATGCGATGAGGAGAGCGAGCAAGAGTAGAGAACGGGAACAGGCAGTATGGATGATGGAGAGAGAGATATGGAGCAAGGATTCGTAGCGATCTGGGAGATGCGCTACGAAAGACGACAAGTGGAGATGGAGATAGAGATGATCGACAAGAGAACATCGACAAGGTGCAGATACAACGACTAGGCCAAGGCCAAGGTCGGGCAAGGGGACGGACGGCTTCTAGACCTCGGTACAAAACGGGTGCGCGGTGTAGAGCTCGACCGTGGTGTCGGGATAGACAGGCGAGAAGCGTCGTTGTGAACGCATGTTGGTGAGGAGCGATACTACGTCCTCTTCCTGGTCTTGGGGCTTCTGTCCGTTGGGGCCACGAAACCCATGGGGAAAGGGTCGGAGGGCGGGAGCAAAGTGTGGGTGGCTTGGGCCGTAGAACTCGCGGGGGTCGAGTGGGTAAAGCTGACACTCGCCGGTAGCGCTGGCAGGCGCAAGTGCGGATTGAGATGCGGCGGCGGTGGCGGCAGCAGCAGATTGCTGTTGTTGTTGTTGTTGTTGTTCTGTCCCGTCGTCAAGCCTCCGATTGTGCTCCGTCCCCTGGCCCGGGTGTTGGTGGTGTTGCTGCTGTTGCTGACGAAAAAGTAGCTGCGCCGAAATGTCGAGAGACGGTACGTAGGGCGACGGCGTTCGATTCGAGGGCGACAACGGTGGCGAGGACGAGAACGATCCCGTGACCGACGGTACCGCAGCGGCGTTCATCAACGGAGAGATGTTGGCGAGTGCAGAGTGGCCAGAGTGTGGCGTGTCTCCGAGCAATGCGCCAGGCAGTGCGAGCGAGCTCTGGTACTGCGGCGTCGGGGCGAACAACAGCGACGGCAGTGCTGGCAGCAAGAGTGGTCGTTGCGAGGCAGAGGGCGACGAGGACGAGGAGGCGGTCGCGGCCGTACCACCACGAGGTGACGAGGGCTTCGAGGACTCGATGGAGCGAGACGAAGGCGACTCGGGCGAGTGCAGCGGCGAGAGGTTGTTTGGATCGTCGTACTCGGGCGGGTTGGCGATTGGCGGCAGTTCGGCCGAAGAGACCGAGGTCGAGGTGGCGGTGGCGACCATGGCTGGCGAGGCGACTGGCGACGGCTTGAAGGCAGCCGGTATGGGGAGGAAGGGAAGTTTGTGCGACGGCAGCGCACTGGGCGAAGGAACCGGCGACGGTACGAAGGGCGAGGAGGACGTGGACGACGGAGGCGGCGGCAGCGAGAATACGGACGAGGCGGAGCTCGTGGGTGATGGCGACGGCGAGGCCGAAGAGGACGAGGCGGCAGCGGCATTGGGCGGAAAGTAGCTCGGCGGTGGGAGTGAGAATCTCGAGGTGGCCGGGTGGTGATGGTGGTGGAAGGACGGCGAGGGCGACGATGAGGCCGACGACGATGGCGAGGGCGACATGGTGCTGGTGGCGGTGCCGGCGTCGAGAGGATGATGGTGGAGCATGTCGTAGGACGAGGACGGCAGCGGATGGTGGTGATGGTAGGAATGGTGGCTGGCGTACATGATGGGATAGTCGAGCGACGACGGTACCGAGTCGGGATGGTGGTGATGGAGATGCGGCGACGGCATCGGCGGGCCAAGCAGCGGCGAGGCCGACGGCGACGAATGGTGGTGGTGCTGTTGGTGATGCTGCTGCTGTTGCTGGTGATGGAGATGTTGGTGCTGTTGCTGCTGATGGTGCTGGTGCTGTTGGATGAGAAACGGCGGCGGCGAGGGCGACAGCGGGCTGGAGGAGGAGGAAAGATGCGACTGTGGCGACGACTGTTGCTGGTGGAGATGCGACGGCATGTGTTGCGCGAGCAGCGGATCGTAGTCGGCAACGTGGCGTTGCTTCTTGCGCTTGCCGCCGCCGTGCTTGGTGCAGAACTTGTAGCCCGAGACGGCGATCTTGTCGCAGCCGGGCGTGGTGCAGCGCTTGCCACCGCCGTGGCGCTGACAGAAGATGTAGCCGTGGCGGGCGCCGTTGGTGCAGCCCTGCTCCTGACAGCGCTTGCCACCGCCGTGGCGGATGCAATGCTTGTAGCCCGAGATGGCGCGGTTGGTGCAGCGGCCAGCCTGGCAGCGACGCACGGCGCGCGGCGTCTTGCCCGAGCCGGAGAGCAGCACGCCGCCGTCGTCGAGGTCGTCGTCGTAGTCGTCGTCAGCCGGCATGCCGAGATGGTGGTGGTGGTGCGGATGCGATTGCTGCGCCTGCGGCGGCAACGGCGGCGGCGGCAGATGCATGTCGAGCGGCATCGACGGAGGGCCAAGATGGAGGGCCGACGGATGGTGCGATTGCTGGTGGTGGAGGTGCTGCTGCTGCTGCTGTTGTTGGTGGTGGTGTTGCTGTTGTTGTTGTTGTTGGTAGTGCTGGAGATGCTGGAGGTGGAGCGGCAGCTGCTCGGCACCGCCGCCGCCGTACGGATCGAACAGTCCTGGCGATGGCGTTTGCGAAGCCATTGTTAGCGGAGGAGCCGAGAGAGCGAGAGCGAGAGCGACAAGGCGGTCGCAGAGACAGCGGCCGAGATCGAACGGGGTTTAGATGGCCCGATCGATGGGGGCGGTGGTGATGCTGCGGCTGCGGCGGCGGATACGCGTCGTATGCGAGGTCGAACAGGTGGGCGGTAGTGACAGCCGAATGAAGAGCGAGGAGCCGAGGGGAGAGAGAGAGCGCAGCAGAGGTGTGTGCTTGCCGGTGCTGGTAGTCGTGCACACCACGGCGTGATCGCTTGAACGTGTGTGCTTGTGTGCGTATGTGTGTGTGTACGCGCACACACACACAGAGAGACCAGAGTGAGATCCCGAGCGAGATCGCGAGAGATCAACAAACACGCCGCGGCTCACGAGAGATAGCGGCAATAGCGGCGGCTCGGCCGGTATGTCGTGCGTGGGTGTGTGGGGCGCGGGGAGCGAGAATGCGACCAGCGAGAGCGAGGGGCAACCGAGGCGATGTGTATGCCACGTGCACGGCGAGTGTGCACGACGACGACAACGACGGCAGCAGCAGCAGCAGCTCACAGGCGCCGCCGAACGGTGGAAGGGGCACACACGCGCGCTCGCTCACCGACGAGGCGACGGTGCGCACGGTAAGCACGGAAGCGCACGCGAGACGGGAAGCAACCACGCAGCGCCGAACGACACCGACAGCAACACGGACACGGACGCGCCCGCTCGTGGCCTTGAGTGGCGGAAGCGTGTGGCGTGCGCGCGCGCGAGCCAACGAGGCAACAACACCCGACGAAACACAAAGGGCGCGCGAGAGAACGAGGGACGCGCGCGAGAGAATGCGAGAAAGAAGAGTGCAAAGGGCAGAAGGCCGCCACGGGTTACGGGGAGGGGCAGCGAGGGGGAGAGCGAGGAGCTAAGACGGGCGCGGCGGGCAACGAACGAGCGAGCGAGCGAGAGAAGAGAGACAAGGAGAGGGCCACGCACACACAGAGCCACACACGATACGAGTGCGCAGTGCTGCGGCGGAAGGCAAAGTTCAACGAAGGCGCAGGCGAACGCTGTGTCTCTGTCTCTCTCTCGCTGCCACACGCACACAGAGAGCACCATCTCCTGCTGCCGATGAGTGACGCGCGCGCCGGAGAGCTCGATTGCCTTTTCCTCGGCGGCCTTGCGGCGGGTCGCGCGCTCGCGGGCTCATAAAGCCCTCGGGCTCATGCGCCACCTTACACATCGCGACATTCCCCGCGCCTCTCGCCTCGCTGCGTGGTGCGTCGCGCCGCGGACCTCGCGCGCTCGATGGCGCCTGGGCTGCGCGAGGCGCTGGCCGCGTGTACGAGGCGCCCCGACACCGCAGCGAGGCGCAGAACTTTTTCCGACGTCTGCTGCGAAAGTCTCCGCCCGGGCGCCAAGGCGACAAACGCACGAATACACGCAGCGGCACGAAAGCGCGCCGATGGTTCCCGCACTGCGATCTCGCTGCTGCTCGCTGCTGCTCGTCCCGCCGGCTCACGCGCTGCAGCACCGCGCCAGCACCGCGGTTGAGCGATGCACAGCACTGGCACTGAAGCCGCTCGGCGACCGCTACGTCGCGACTCGTACGCGCTCTCCTGGCGCTCTCAGCGTCGTAACCGTTCAGGCAATATCTGCGCGCGCACACGACACAGCGCCCAGCGCCCAGCGCGAGTGCGGCTCGGTTCGCGACGATCGCTGCGAGCTACGAATCATGTCCCGAGAGGCGAGGCTCGTTTTGGCCGTTGATTCCGACACATTCAACCGGTTCAGCGATGATGGTTCGGTGGCCGACGCTCGGCGCCAGCAGGCAGGCAGCACAGTGCGCGCAGTGGTAGCAGCATAGCGCGCGAGTTGCCGCTTATCGCGCAAATGCGCAACCGAGTAGCGCGAGTGAGCATTTTCGCTACTTTCGCCGCTCGCCAGTTGCGTTGCTCATTCGCCTCTTGCCTCGCTCTCGCTCACAACCACAACCACAACCCACTCTCGCTCGTCTATCTATCTCGTACTTGCGGTCTGTGTCCGCCGCATCTCAGATGCTGCTGCGTCGCTGCTGCTCCTGCTCGATGGCTGGCGCGGCGCTGGTGCTTCTCGCGCTGCTGCCGGTGCTGCTCCACGCTGCCACGCAAGCACCACCTTCCGCGTCGTGGATGCCCGACCTGAACCAAGACCAGGTGCTGCTGTGGAAGACCGTCGACAAGGGCATCACGGCCTTGAACGACCTCTCGACGCTATCGATCAACTCGCTCCAACTCGGCCGATATGCCTTCTTCCTCTCGGTACGCCTCGCCATCCGATCGACCATCATCCACACTCGCTCGCTCACTCACTCACTCGCATCTCGTTGGTGTATCTCGCAATGCAGCCGACCAAGAAGACCGACTTCCCGCTGCCTCGCGGTATCGAGGCGATCGATCTCCAATACAACAACCGCGTTCCGTACGATATCGAGCACTCGAGCGATCGTCATCCTTGCTTCGATGTCGTCGGCAACGCGCTCGTGTTCTCGTCGACGCTCGGTGCGCCTGCTCGCCATGGTTGGAACATCAACATCGCCCACTCGCTCCCTTGGTCGCAAGCTCGCTCGTACGTCTCGATATCTTCTCACTCTCACTCTCCCACTCTCGATCTACCTCTCACGTGAACGGATTCGATCCAGAGCTGCTTGTCGAGTACTGTCGTCGCTCTTGGGCGTCTCGCACTCATCGGTCGAACCGCAATGCTGGCCGTCGATCGATCGCATGCTCGCTCGCGCCGCCATCACCAATCAATTCGATGGCCTCATGGGCAGCTTCGATCTCGCTCGTTGGGAGGCCGGTGACGACGACTCGCTCGGCGCGAGTGGCGCCGCCGCCTCGAACGCCGAGCACTCGCAACGCGTGGCGCACCTGTGGCTCCCGCTCGATAGCTTCACGCACACGAACATCAGCTTCTTCCTCGGCGCTCTGCAGGGTCCCTCGGCCACTCACTCCAAGCTGCAACAGCTCCTCGATCACCGTCGTCGCGCGTGGAACATCGATCCGAGTGCCAACTACTACACGGTCTCGCTGCGCCTGCGTCTCCGTCGCGACTCGTTGGTCTTCACCGAGAGCGCCACCTTGCTCGCGCTCTCGTCCAACCCCGTCATCTTCGAGACCGAGAACCTCCGCTCCACCTCCTTCATGCGCCTGCTGTCCAACGCACCGGCCACTCCCTTCTCGCGTCGATCCATCTCCAACGCCTGCGTCACGGCCAATCTCTCGACCGTCGACGCCACGATCCGCGACTCGCAATGGAAGACCGAGCCCTACCACATTCCCGACGAGCTGTACTACTGGGCCAACTGCAACGCGCAGCACCTCGTCGTGCACATGGATCGCCAGCTGCTCAACACCGGCTTCCATCGCGTGCTGCGCACACGCGCCATCATCCATCGCAACGAGCGCTACAAGAACGCCGACGCCGCCTTCGCCTCATCGACGTGTCGCGCCATACTCGTCGAGCATCTCGACAATTCCATCTTCGTCGACAAGTACGAGGTCCAAGAGGCTCATCGTTTCGGAGCTCCCAAGGTCTTGATGCAGCGTACCATCGATCTCGAGAAGACCTCCCTCGATGCCACGCAAAACATTATCGTCGTCGTTGCGAATGTCACTCAGTACGGGTCGCTCACTCATCTATCCAATCTCACTCATTCATTGATTGACTCACTCATTGATTGACTCACTCACTTGATAGACTCTCTGAGGATGAACTGCAAGTCGATGCGTCGCTCCAACTGCACTTTCGATACCAACCAGCGACTCGCGGCTCGCTCTTCGTACCGGTCGAGATCCAGCTGCCCGAGATCTACCTCGACTGCGGCCCCATCACGCGTCGACCGAACGCCGTACTCCACCCCGACCTCACCTTCAACTCCATCCAATGGCCGTTACTCTTCCCACTCGCGCAGCTGCCCACCATCCACGGACAGAGTGCCCTCGAGCACATTGACGATCGCTGGTGCCTCGCGCAGCGCCAGTACCACGTGCGCTCCAACCAAGCTCCGCCCTCGGGCTCCGACGAGATCGTGCGTACCTCGGGCGTGCTGGTCGCCAAGATACCGGTCGGCAACTCGGATCACCTCGCCAAGCTCGCCATGTACTCGGTGGCCGTGCCGGCTCTGACGCTCTTCTTCATTCTGAGCGCCATCTACGACGCCAAGTTCGCCAAGCCCGCCAACGCTCGCGCCGCCTCCGCCGCCGCCGCCGCCGCCACTGCTGCTGTCGCCGTCTCCTCCACCGCCACTGGTCTCTCAAAGACTCAACGCGCATCCAACGTGCGAGACAAGCCCAAGTCGCACTCCTCTGCTCCCTATCAGCATTGCTACTTTCTCGACGACGATGATGACGACGAGCAAGGCGCCACCTCCGACCGAGAGCGCGATCACGATCTACCCGTTCCCCGACATCTCCCTGGTATACAACACCATCATCGTCACCAACACCACCACCACCACGACTATGACGATGATACCACCAACGACGCAGAGTTGTAATGGTCTCCTCCTCTTCTCGCTCCGTTCGTTATCCTTCGCTCTATTTATTCCGCTCGATCGCCCTGTATTTGTACACCCACGCCACACCCACACCACACCCAATACTTTCTCGTGAATGAGAACTACACCCCGTTCCTTCTCCAACTCCGCGAGACTCGGAGTTCACGCACACACGCACGCACACTGCGGAGACGTGACCGCGCTCCGTGTTGCGATGTGAGTGGCGGGAAACGCAGAGAGCGAGAGAG
>Ga0209915_1001072_pt1 | contig 44801 bp, 64 predicted proteins | sample ThiBiot_750_plan_FD_183952 | JGI IMG/M metagenome (GOLD analysis project Ga0209915, IMG submission 183952) | Wastewater bioreactor microbial communities from Cape Town, South Africa - Thiocy_cont_750_plan (SPAdes) | ecosystem: Engineered > Bioreactor > Thiocyanate-remediating > Anaerobic-Aerobic... | reverse complement strand
AAAGACGAACATTTGCGTAAATCTATTCGTTCGACTCAGTCGTTAAAATCGAATCTTTTTCTTTTCATTTGTTTCGATCAATTGACTACTTATTTGAATTATGAATACACAACAACAACAACAACAAAACAAGGTAATACATTTCAACTAATCGAGTTCATTTCGATTATTTTCAACAATTTACATGTTTTTCTGTTAAAAAACAAAAAGATTATTTGTTGATTTTATCTAACGAAAAAGAAGAAAAACAAAGATGTCGCTGAATAAAAGTGAATGTTGATTTGTTTGTAGGATATCTCCAAAGTATTCGAATTGATTCGAGCAAAATTAAATGAAAAAGAGAAAGAATTACTTGAATTACAACGTTCAAATTCGTGTTTAACAGTTCCTGATGGCGAACAAATAGATAAAATAGTTGATTTGATCAGTTCACTTGCATTGACAACACAAGATGGTTCGTTTAGTTTTCACTCGAAATTCACTGATAATTCGTCAACACGAGTTCATTCAACTGGCGTCGATTCGATTCGAACATTACCAACAACAGATTGGTTATCACAAACAAACCAAAATCAACATCGTTTGCCGATGGTTTCTCATTTGTTATCTTTGCCAATCGATGCTTTTGTTCAACCGAAAACAGCAACTAATGAATCGAAGTCATTGAGACTTCCAGTAGTCGATGAATTACTTTCGAAACCAATCGATGCTTTTGTTCAATCGAATTCGAATTCGAATTCATTGCGACTTCCGGTCGTCGATCAACTGTTTTCAATGCCAATCAAAGCTTTTACATCGAAAGAAAATGTCGACGAGAAGAAACCGTCGAGTCTTTTAGATAATCAATCAGTTTATTCAAAAGAACATTGGCTTAAAAGTCAATCGACAACTGATGATCAATCGGATTTTGTTCATATCAATTTGGATGAATATATCGAGCAATCATCAGACAAAATGCGTCGTCTTCATTTCGAATATATTCAAGCACTTGACAAATTAAAAACACCAATCGAATCCAACGGTTCAACTCAAACTCTTCAAACTGTTTATCCACAAATGTTTCACCGAATTACTCAACATTTATCGTCGAATAAATAAACTCCAATGTCTTTGTCTCTCACTTTCACTCTATTTCGCCTTTTTTATTTCATAATAAAAATAACAACAACAACAAAAAACAGATTCGATTCTATGTCGATCATAATTATTGAGATTAGAAATAAAACAAAACACATTGACGAAGAGAATTATCAACATTTGGTTAATTGTTTCATCTGGAATAAAAAAAATATTTGATATTGCCATCGAAAGTCTCACCTCAAATAAATATGTTTGCTTGTGCAATAAAAACATGAACAGACCGTTCTCATATGTTAGTATTCACCAATCTTTCTTTTCAAATCATTTTTGCAGTAATTCAATCGTTAGTTGTTAGATGGATGTTAATTCACATGTAAGTTTCTTCTTTTTTTTTCTTAAGAGAAAACAAAACGAAACTCTGATTGAAATTTAGCAAATAACAAACGTTGAAGATACATTTGATCGAAATGATCCTGCTGAAGTTGGAACGTATGTCTTTGTTTGTTTGATTTGTTTTTCTTTTGAAAAATGTAAATATTTGTTGTTGAAGAGATTCAGTTATTCGTCCAAGTAAACGAACAACAATTATAATTGTTGTGCTCATAATTGGTAGTATCATGGTTTGTGCGTGGGCTTATCCTTTAGTTAAACGTCAAAACAAACACAAAACTTCAACTCAATCGACACTAATTTCAACAACAACTTCACATTTAACTTTATCAACATCAACAAGAACAACAACGACAACAACAACTGCCACCACTACAAGTAATTCGTTTCAAGGACAATTTTCATGTTAACAAAATTTGCTTAGGATGTTGTACAAATGTGTCGATTGTGAGTGAATATGATTGTAAAGATACAATAATTTCCTCGTTAGCAGTATTCGATATAAACAACGATGGATATTCTGATATTGTTCTAACAGATAGTATTCAAAAGAATATTAAAATATTTTTCAATTCTGCGAATGGTCAATTAGGAAAAGAAATAATTTATTCAGTACGAGATTCATGGATATCGACTGCGACAGGTGATATGAATAATGATGGATACATTGATCTCATTGGCACGCATTCACTTAGCAATTGTATTTCGATACTTTTGAATGGTGGTAATGGAACATTTTCTCATGAATTGAATATTTCAGTCGATCATATTGTCAAAGATATTGATCTCGTTGATTTCAATAATGATACTCGATTAGATATTTTGTTAATCTATTCGAATACTCGAACTGTGTTTGTTCTATTCAATATGCCAAATTTAATATTTGTAAATAAACAAATCTATCAACTTGAAACAATTCCAAATCTGATCCGAATCATTGATATAAACAATGATCATTTATTTGATTTAGTTATTTCATATCGCTATGGTAATTTCAGTATATTTGTAAATAAAGATAATGAAGGTTTTGTTCATCATCAAACGTATGTAACGAAACGATTTATTCATATGATGATTATCATGGATGTCAATCATGATCAATATCAAGATATTATATTTGGTTATTCTTTTACCACTCTTTTAGTTTATTTAAATGAAAATGAAGGAATATTTCGTAATGATATGGAATATCAATTATTTCTGAATGATGATTCAATGTCTATTGTCGATGTAAATAACGATGAACATGTTGATGTGATCATTGGTTATCTTGATCATCCTGCAATTTCGGTTTTTTTCAATTTTGGAAATGGATCTTTTTATCCCGAACATTTTCTAATGCAATTCTATCCAAGATTTGTCAAAGAAATTGATTTGAATAATGACAAACAAATGGAAGTTGTTTTTATAGCCGATGGATCGTTGAAACAATCTTTGTGTATTTTGTCAATTTATCCATGGAAATAAATAAATAAATCATCGAATATCGTTAGTTTTCAATAGGTAGAAAGAGATTTATTTGTGTAAATGAGAGATTAAATAAAAAAAAGCACACAGATAAAACGTTGAAATGATCGGGAAAAAAGCTAAAATTGTTATTCTTCTTTGGGTCCATTGTTATTTGATTGTTGTTGTGTATTTGTATTTGTTGCTGATGAATTAGCTGCAGCTGATTTGTTCGAATTTGAACTTGGTGCTGTCTTTCCTGGATCTTGCGTTGGTTTCCAACGTGAAGATGCCGAACCTGGGCCTGCATAAGCTGGACGCATTTCTTTTGTCAATGGGAAAATAATCAAATGATACCGAGACACATCTTTTACAGATATATTTGTATATACATATCAATACGTAGATAGATAGATAGATAGTTAGAAATAGACTTTCTTTCTTTCTCTCTTTCTTTATTACTTTTCCAACTAAGAGAACAACGAGTTGTTATTGACGATAGGAAGATATTTATCATGCATGGAAAATATCTATGGAAGAGAAAATCGACGTCATTAACATTTCTTCTGGTAAACGGTAACAAACCGTTAAGAACGGAAAAACAATTTCGAATTATTGTTTTCCTTGATTATTTTATCTTAATAAGATAAATTTATATTATTTTCTTCAACAAGAAATATTTTCACGCCAACACGCCATCGGCTTTGTGTCAAAAAAGAATAAAAATCAATGAATTCACTGACAGTTAAATCACATTTATTGTTTTTTTTCTGTTAGCTATGCGATGATAAATGAATTGAATTGAACTGAACATAAAAAGAATAAGGTTCTACCCTGATTTGAACAGGGGTTATTGGAGTCAGAATCCAATGTCCTAACCACTAGACTATAGAACCATTAATTAATTAATTTGTGTGTCGATTAACAAAACGAAGAAACTTTGATCTATTTCTTCATTCCACGCGAATGAAAATGAGAAAAAAAAAGAGAAAACTCGGAGTGTCGTTTTTTGTTTTGTCTTCGAAGGTTATCGTTTAACACGCGAAGAAAAATGGTTTCTGCATCACAACGTCTACTCGTTCCTTCATTTTCTTCATTCCTGTTGCAACGAGTGCACGTGTCTTCTAGCTGCGAACGTGAGTACAACGAATGAGTGTCGCCTTCGATCGATTCAATAAATATTTCAGTTTACAAATAAAACAAAATTGTTTTTTTTTTCTTCATTCGATTTTCCTGATAGTTGCTCAGTGAGAAAATCGATTCGTTAGGATTTGATTTGTTCGTAATAGAACTGATGTGAGCAATCAATCTAAGAAAGAGCATTGAAAAGAAAAAAATGACCTTGTTGTATTTGTGGTAAATGTTCTACGATTGAATGAACATTCAAAAAAGAAAAATCGGATTTTTTTTTCTTTTCATCGAGAGAATAGATAAATTATCATTGTTTTAATGTAAATGAAAAGAAAGGAGATTTGCATCTCTTTCGAATTAGTTTGAATAGCGAATTGATTAAAAAAAGAAGAGAAAGTCAATTCCCAGTTGTTGATGGTAAGATAATCTTAAGCAGACGAAGGCCTTGTCATTGTTAGTTGATGATTTATTCAATGATTCGATATAACAACAATAACAACAAATATTGTCTTTCTTCTTCTCTTTCAGAAATTGATCAAGCAATCGAAACGTTGGGAATGTTAAATTAAAAAGTCTAACTCGTAATGAAAATCGATTTCTTAATTGTATTTATTTTAATTGTTTACGAAACTTTGGTTGAAACAAGTTCGACATCATGTTTAATATCTTCGTCATTGAATTGTTCTTGTTTCCACAGTAATTCTGATCTTTCGTTGTCTTTATCGTTATCGAAGACGATTTATTCTCATTTATATTGTCAAGCAAATTCATTAAATGAGAAAACATTTGCAAATGCATTTCAACAAGAATTCTTCGATCAAAATTATTTCGAAACAATTTCCCTTGAATTTTCTCTAACAAATCAAATCGAAATTCATCGAAATCAATTTCAATCTTTAGCCAATTTAACATCGAAAACAAATCGAAATTCACCAATTGAAATCACAATTCGATTTGTTGGTTTTACTGAACTTTCTTTTGGCTCTCATTCGTTGACATCAACAATGTTCAATGGTAAACATGCAAATCGTTCATTGTCGTTGTATTTTATTCCAAAGATTGGAATGAATGTCGTCGACACTGAAGAAACTCAATTGAAATTTGCTGCTCATTGTTTTTCCGGTTTAAAAGTGCGTCGAATGAATTTGTATCTTCATACGAATAAATTCGACAATTCATTTAAATATCCATTCGAACAAATCTTCAATGAAACAGAAATCTTTGATTTACATTTCTATGATTCGATAATTCAGCCAGGTTCATCTCTGTTGAAAAAGTCATTCCATGGTTTGATCCAAAGTTTAACATTACATCGTCGTGTAGATACAATTGATACTCAAACATATCCATTTTATAATACAGTTCAATTGTTTAATATTCATTCGACAGATGCACATTCAATAGACTTAAATTCGTTTGTTTATTTACATGACAATCTCAATGAAATCGAATTGATTCGACCGCATTTCGAAATTTCGATTGATAAATTTCTTCCGTCGTTAAAAAGTTTGTCAATTGACGTTGAATTTTTGAATGAACGAACACTTCTATCGGCTCGACATATTTCCAAGTTAAAATTAGGTTCAAATCTTCATCGAATCAATCCAAATGTATTTCAATTCAATTTAAATCATTTGAAAACATTCGATTTATCACAAATCGATCTTTTAGAAATGATTTCCGATTCTCGTTGTTTTCTAATCAAATTTATTATTGAAAATTTCAAACGAATTCATTTTCTTTATCCAAAAGTCGGTCAATTAAATGCGTGTCATTGTATTCGACTGATTTTCAATGAAATTCAATCGATTCAATTGTCGAACGAACAAAATCTTTGTTCGAAACAATGTCGTTTCACTGATTGCCCTGCGATTTCGCAATATTTCACAAATAAATATTCGTTTGATCGACGAAATAACAATGAAATCGCAATTTTAAATGAAGAAAACGAAGAAGATTTACCATCGATCGATTTGTATTCTGACCGAAATGATTTCGATATAATCACTTTTTTGACGAATCAAAGCACGTATAAACACGACGATGAATCGTCTTTTGAAACTGAACAAAATCAATCGAAATCATTGGCGTCGAAGTCGAATGTTTTTGTTGGAACAATGATCGTCATTGTGATTGTTGTTGTGAGTCTTCTCGTGTGTTTTATTGTAAAATATCAAAAGAAAAAAGATTTCACTCGTGTTCCTTCTGTTCATGTTTAAATTTTAATAAAACTATTCGCGATAAATATCTCGAACTAAAATCAATTGTTTTTCTCAATAAATTGACTTTGACAGAACTCGTTAGAGAGTCAATTATCGATTGTAGTCATTGTTGTTTTTTATGGATTTGTTATTGAGTCGAATGCAATCGTCAAAAGTATCATCTATCATCTATTTATCTTCCGTTCTGTTTTTTTTCTTGCGTTTCTGTTGTTGTAAAAGGACCGTGGCGTATTTTTATCTTTAGTTGCTTTGTAGTCTCGATTGTATTCGAGTAAAAGCACGAGGAAAAGAATAGAAGCGAAAGAGTAAAACGACAGCATCTGTGTAACAAACTCAATCGACGAACTAATAGAGAGAGAACGATTTCTATGACAAATGAAATAAAAGTAACGCCTACGTTAGTGGTAACAGCAGATGAATCGTTTCACTTAATCGATGAAAATACGACGATACTAAAATCAGTTACACCGAATATCGATGCCAATATGTTATTAACAAGAAAAACGTTAGTTCAACATCGTTTAATGAGATGGTGTGCTTTAATTTTTGTTCTTGGAACAATTCTCATCGTTTGGCGTTATGTTTCTATTTTAATATTGGCGACTTGGTTGGCAACTTTATGTAAACCGCTGTTAGAATGGCTTGTTGTGCATTTGTAAGTTTAAATATAGAATCGTTTCAAATTTACAATTTTTCACTCTGTTGAAATTTAGACCTTTAGCGAATCGATGCCGTGAAAAACGTTCCCGATCAGCCATTGCTGCTTTTCTTCTTGTTTTTCTTGTTCTTGTTGTCATATTTCCAATAATATTGATTCTCGTTGCTTTAACCGGTTCAACTGTCGAATTTCTTTCGAATCTTTCAAATTCGACGACAGCTCGCAATGCAATCAATCTTCTTGTTCCTCCACCAGTAAATCATCACAATCAATCAACAGTACATACTCAAACCTTTCTTGGATTTATTAAAGATGGAAAAAATACAACATTAACTCTACTTGAAAGACTTATTTCTCAACGAGATGCCATCACAGATGTTGTTCAATTATTTGGTGGAAAAGCTTTATCAGTTATTTCAACTGTTGCTGGTGCAACTGCTCAACTTTTAATTGGAATGTTAATATTTCTCGTGTCGACATATACATTTCTCTTACATGGAGATGAATTTTGGTCATGGACAGTGGCTCATAGTCCTTTATCATCAAAACATATGGAAAGATTAAAAAATGCTTTTCAAGAAACAGGTCGTGGTCTAATGATTGGTGTTGGATTAACTTGTGCAGTTCAAGGTTTAGTTGCTGCAATAGCTTATTTATGTTTGCGAATTCCTCGTTGGTATGCACTCGGTGTTTTAACTGGTTTCTGTTCATTAATTCCAATTCTTGGTACAGCAATTGTTTGGATTCCAATTACAGTTGGCCTTTTTATTCAACAAGCGTATATCGAAGGATTTATTATGATTGCAATTGGTGTTTTAGTCATTGGTTCTGTTGATAATTTACTTCGACCGGTTTTTTCTCGATTAGGATCTTTACAAATGTCAACTCTGCTGTTGTTGTTGACAATCTTTGGTGGTTTAGAATTATTAGGTGCATGGGGTGCTTTGTTAGGTCCACTCATCGTGAGATTAACTACAGAGGCGATTATTCTTGTTCGAGAAGATGAAGATCAAGAAGAATACAATGAAACACCTTAATTCAATGATATATTTATTTTCTTGATTTCCTTCTACTTATTGTCTTCCTATGAATGTTTGAAGTTTTGAAAATAATTTGATTAAATTCAGATACAATTTTCAAGCGGTAAAAGAGCGAATACATATTTGTTAATCTCTGATATTAGTTACAACGAAGGCTGATGAGAGAACAAAAAAAAGTAAAGCAATAGATATGTAACATCATGGTCAAGCCGTTGATATGAACGAATGAAAATGAAAAGTGTCATGCATGTTTAATGAATAGATAAGCATAATAAAAGAATAAAAATATTGAAAGCATATTTGAAAGCAGAGTTAAATAATGTGATAATTGTATTGTCGACGAATGATGTTGTACTATCTGTTTTATTTATAGTAACAGTAGATAAAATTGATGTCTGAGTTATAGATGTTGTTGTTGAAGAAGTTGGCAAATTAATTTGATCAGTTGCTGAACATAAATATTCAATTTCATCATAATCATAAAAGAATTCCGTATGGGTAAATTCCAAATCATTTTCATGTTTAACACAATCAGCTAATCGTTGTCCATTAAAATCTTGACATAGACATAGAAAAGTATCATCATGAAAACATCGTAAGTTCAATGATTGATTTTGACATGGAACATGATAATATTTAATGCGATGAATCCAATGCATACTACTTATATTCTCATAAAATAATTCATATATAGTTGGACATCGATCCTATAGATCAACTGTTACATTACTATTCGTTGAATAATCATTGATTTTGCTCTTTTCAATTAGATAAAGTTGAGATCTCCTTGTCCTCAGTTAGTTCCTAAGCGCAAGCGAATACAATCAATATACCTCAACCAATTTTCGTATTTCCATCACAGAGACATAGTCAATAGTAGAAATAATAGCTCAAAACTACAGGTTAAGGGATACACTATAGCGAAAGCCTGTGTTCAAACATAGAAATCATATTTCTACATTTTTCAATTCTGACAGCAGATTCGGATTTCCCATAGTCGATTTCCTTTGGTCAAACTTTATAAAAATAGGTTTATATGTTTTTTTATTCTGGCACAAACAAACGTATTTTTTTTCATATGACCCTCCTTTCAGTCGTGGGAATAAATCCGTAAAAATTCGTCAATGTTTATCTTCCGTTCTTTTTCGTCTGTTTAATAAAAGAATGAGAAAAAAACAAACGAACGAACGAATAAAACGTCAACATGAATGTCAAAATGGTAATCTTGAAAATCATATAGGCGTCAGTCGAAAAAAATCCTTTCGATGACAAATGAAACTCAAAGAGTATGTTCATCTTTGATCATTTCAAATGAGTTAATCGAACAAAATTACTTTAAAAAAAATGTTGAATCAAACCTTTTATTGACACGAAAACGTCTCATACAAGATCGTTTGATGAGATGGTTTGCTTTCATTCTTGCTCTTGCAACAATTGTTCTCATTTGGCAATATATTTCGATATTAATTCTTGCCATTTGGTTATCAACAATATGCAAACCTTTATTTCAATGGCTCAACAATCATTTGTAAGTTACTCAAGATTTTGAAAAAGAAAAATAACAAAGCAATATTTATTATTTAGGCCACTGATCCATCGATGTCGTGAAAAACGTTCGAGATCGGCTATTGCTGCGTTCTTACTCGTATTTTTTGTTCTTCTTGTAATATTACCAATCATTTTAATCATTGTGGCTGTTGCTAGTTCAACTATTGATTTCCTTTCAAATCTGTCGAACTCGACAACAGCTCGCAATGCAATTAATCTTCTTGTTCCACCAATGACAAATCGATCTTCATCATCATTGGATTCTCTAAGTTTCATTGAATTTATTAAAGGTGGAAAAAATACAACATTCGATCTAGTCGAAAACCTTATTTCTCAAAGAGATGCTATTACAACTGTTGTTCAATTATTTGGTGGAAAAGCTTTATCAGTTATTTCAACTGTTGCAGGTGCAACAGTTCACTTTTTAGTTGGAATATTAATATTTCTTGTGTCGACATATACATTTCTCTTACATGGAGATGAATTTTGGTCATGGACAGTGGCTCATAGTCCTTTATCATCAAAACATATGGAAAGATTAAAAAATGCTTTTCAAGAAACAGGTCGTGGTCTAATGATTGGTGTTGGATTAACTTGTGCAGTTCAAGGTTTAGTTGCTGCAATAGCTTATTTATGTTTGCGAATTCCTCGTTGGTATGCACTCGGTGTTTTAACTGGTTTCTGTTCATTAATTCCAATTCTTGGTACAGCAATTGTTTGGATTCCAATTACAGTTGGCCTTTTTATTCAACAAGCGTATATCGAAGGATTTATTATGATTGCAATTGGTGTTTTAGTCATTGGTTCTGTTGATAATTTACTTCGACCGGTTTTTTCTCGATTAGGATCTTTACAAATGTCAACTCTGCTGTTGTTGTTGACAATCTTTGGTGGTTTAGAATTATTAGGTGCATGGGGTGCTTTGTTAGGTCCACTCATCGTAAGATTAACTATAGAAGCAATTATTCTTGTTCGAGAAGATGAAGATCAAGAACAAGAAGAACAACCAGAAAATTAGACAAACTTAGTCTTTTCTTTTGGGGTTTTGAATTTAGTTAAAAGTAATTAAAATTCAATAAAAAAAAATGGCATTGCTTTAAAAAGAATCTGATTTGAAAGATTACGATTCTAATTCTATTGGAGTGAAATGACTCTGATTGTTTAATGGAATATCAGTGATTTGATCATCTTGTGATGTTTGTTGATTTGAATTCCATTTAATAAGTAAAGTTGCCCAAATAGCACCAAAGATTAACTGTTCAATATGATAAATAATAAATGGTAATGATAATAAACTAATTAATGTTTCATTGTGATAGAAAGCATTCATCAAAGAAATGCCCATAGCTAAACTTTTCGAAGCTCCACAAAAGACGATTGCAATTGTATCTGATTTAGTATATTGCCAATATTTAATTGGTAATCTTGCAAGAAACAAGATGATCAATGCAAAACCATTGTAAATCATTGCATCAATCAATGAAACGAATAAGAAATCTTTTTTCGTAATTTTCTCGAATATTTTCGCTGCAACAACATCACAAAACATTGACCAAACTAAGATTAATAAAATAAAACTATTTAATTTACTGAAATGAAATTTTTCTCGAATAAATTTAATTTGTTTTGGCCAAATCGAATGAATAATTTGTCCAACAATCAAAGGAATCAAAACAGTTAGACTTAAATTTTTAACAATTCGAAAATAATCTAATTTTTTATCATTTTGAATTAAATCCGATGAAAGTTGAAAAAGAGAATTTTTAGTTAGAAAATAAATCAAAATTGGAGAAATAAAAATTCCTAGAGTATTTCCAAGAACAGCATTTAAAAGAGCAGCACATTCATTTCCCGATGCATTTTTCGTCATAATAACATTACTTGAAATAGTTGTACTTGTTGAACTAATGATTAATATTGAAATTAAAAATACTTTATTAAAAGATGTTTTCACAACTAATAATGCTATTTGATAGACTACCAATGGAATTATTAGAAAACTAAATATTTGAATAAATAAATGAACACGAATATTAAGAATTTCTTTAAATAAATCTTTGCTTTTAACGGATAAACCACTGAGAAAAAAGACAAGTATAATACAAGTCCATTTAACTGTCCATTCAGAACGAATATAACCACCTGTTTTACCAACTTGAGGAAATAGATATGCCAAATATAAAACGAATAGTAAACCCATAAGAAACCAATGTTTTTCAATGGCCGTTAGTAGATGAGATCGACAAGTTCGTTTTGCAGTTTTTCCGTAATCTTCTTGAGCTTTTTGAATAAAATCATTGATTGAACTTTCTTTCGAAGATAAACAATTGAAATTTGAATCGAAAACAGCAACAATTTGTGGTTGATCAATGAAAGGAAAACTTTCCAATGAGATTTCATTCGAAATAACAACAACAAACGATCGATTTTTATGTTTATTCACAAATCGTTTCAGATCATTGAAATTGACAAATTCTTTTTTCAGTTTGATTTTGAAATCTTGTTTTTCTGATTGATTGCGAAGATAAATGATCAAATGATCTTTGGCTGACGACATCTCAGAGTCAAAATCAATCTAAAATCATTCGAAAATTCATTTCAAACTACTAAAACCAAATTTATTTAATGGGAAAATTTATGTTTAATAAATGTTTCTAATGATTTTAATCTTTGATCAATCTCATTGATATTATTATTATTATTATTATTATTATTATTGTTTGTTCGAGTTGACGGTACTTCTTCACAAGGAGAAATCATTGTTGAATTCTGCAAAACAGCTTTTCGTAGAGAAATTGGCGATGAAACACGTTCGATATCCGAATCGATTGAATCATTCAACTTTTTCGTTTTCATTTCTTTTCGTCTGAAAATAAATTCAATGAATACGAAACAAAGACAATAATGTGCATTTTTACTTCGATTTTTTCTTTTGAATTTTCAATTGATGATCTTTAATTTAAAAAAAATCAAATATGTGAAAATCAATGAACAGAACAATTTACCAGAATTATCAGAATCCGATTGAAATTTATCGGAATTCAATTTTTGATTTGTTTCTTTTTTTCTATAAAAAAAGCAAATTTCCTTTCTATTTGCTAACGAATTGAAAAGGAAAGAAACTTTTTCAATTGATTTTGTTTGATTTTGAGATTCTTTTGTTGAATATAACTCGTTGGATTGAATCGAGGAGTCGTCGAATCTAAATAAAATCGAAATCAATTCAATTTCAATGAGAACAAATCGAACTTGTTGATGAACGAAATCGAGTTTGATCATTTGCTGGCAAAGAAAAGACAGATGACGAACGTTGTTCACGTTTCGACGATGAAGAACTATAAAAAGTATTCATGAAAATTGAAAACAACGAATATCTTTTCGATTTACTTGTGATAAATTAATTGAATTTCCTTTGTTAAACTTTGAACTTGTAATTTCAATTGTCGTTCCGATGTTTTTAATAATTCAATCTTAAAAATATTTGTTTTGTTTTTCTATTGATTAGAAAAGGATAAAAGCGAACTTGATTGAGAAGTGATTGATATCGTTGTTGTTTTTTAATTTTAAGTTTTTTCAATTGATTTTGTTCTTCTAATAGTTTTTGTTCGGTTGTTAAAACCATTTCACGTAAATATTCGATTTGTCCATTTTGTTCTTTGGAATTGAGCAACAAAAATTCTTGACGATATTCTTCATTTTCTTTTCTCAAACGTAAACATCTTAATAACAAAACATTTTCAAAACGAAATCGCAATTCAATCGTCCGTCTTACTCGTCTTCAAATTGTGAATCCTTACAATCTGTTTCCAACTAAATTTTGAAAGAAAAAAGAAGAAATTTTTTTAAAAATTTTTTCTCAAATAAAATAAAACAATTGACTTGAGATCTAAGAAATTGATTTTCTATGGTGAGAAGACGAATTTGTTCGATTAAAAGTTTATAATCAATATTATTAAAATATTGAAGTGATAAAGGATAATAAACTCGATCATATTCACAATTATAGATTAACATTAAATAACGTTTTTGTGAATTTTTTTTCGATGAAAGTTTCTTGGTGATTTGTGATTGTTCATTAAGCGATTGAAGATCATTGAGAGTATACAAATCGAGAGTTAATGATGAACTTTTCTATTTGAAAACAATATTGATTTCAATCAAGAAGATTTTTCTTTCGATTTTACTTGATTAATCGCATTTTCTAACATATTGATAAAAACATGAAAAGGTTTGAAATTTCCCGTTTTTGCCGTCATTTTTTCAATAGCTATTCGAAAAAGAAAAGATTGCATTTTAAAAAATTTGGTAAAAATAAACTGTCGTTTAACTGTAAACATCAAATGTCGATTTCCATTGATCAACCGTTTCCTTTGCTTCGACTTTAATTTCAATTTGTGCTGATTGACATTGATTTTTACAAAGAGATATTAAATAAAGTTGATTTCGTATGAACAATTCATTTGTACAAATGCAGATTGATGTCGATGAAGACTCAGCAATGTTTGGAATAAGATCATTGTGATCTTCCATCTCGAAAATCGAATTGATTCCTTGATGAGATTCAAATTTGTTGGCAAGGTATTTGCATCTGCGTGTTGGCAAAGTAAATGACATTCCTCCAATCAATTGTTCTGCGATCAATGCCAATCTTTTAGAATGAAACATCCAAAGACTTGCGCCATCTGCTTTTTCTACATCGTGATTAGAATATTTTCACGTTTGATCTCGTTTAACTTTTATTTCTGTTTCTCAATCTGAAAAAAGACAAAAAAAAGAAAAAGAAACATTGAGGGTGTTGACAGCATTTTATTTTATCAAACGAATCGACGAAAAAGTTCTTTATTTAGGGCGAAAATCATAGATTCCACACCCTCAAAGATTTTGTTTATCGCTGTGTCTTGTATTCTTTTTCTTTATCCAGATGCTCCGAACTATTCGAAGAGTGATCCAGCCATTTGGCAGGGTGCAGTTCTTGGGTTTATATTATTTAACTTTGCTGCCCTTCTCGATTGTGTCCTGTTTCATATTTTGGTTACCATCTCTTTATTTATTTGGAGAGTGTGTTGGACAGATTATAACATGATAATTATTGTGAAGGCTGCATTGGCTTGTTATGGCTTAAGGGTTTAATTAATTAATCAAATATTAAATACGACCTTTTGTATGTTGTGTTTGGATTTCATAATAAAATATCTCTACTGAATCATTCAATTTTCATCTCTTTTTACAGAAAAAATGTCGATTAAATATTTTTTTAATTTGTCATAGGTGAAATCTCTATGTTTATTGTTAACATTAACAATCAAAAAACAAATTCTTGTTTAACTTTTGTTTCCGTGTTTATAGAAATCGAAAAAGATATAAAATGTATATAACGACTTGAGTTAATTTGTTGTAGTTGACATTCGACTACGTGTTTGATCGTAATCACGCAATTGTTCAATTGGACCTAGAAGAAATAGTTGATATAGAAAAAAGAAGACTTGGAATTGTTAATGAATAAACTAACCAACAGCAGCAATAGCTGGAGGATGATTATACACATATTGTTTCATCACAGCCATGACTGTTTTCGCATCAACAGCCTAGAATTTCAATTTGAAAAAATGAGAAATTCGAATTTGTTAGAAAAATATTTACATCAATTCTTGCATCAAGTTCATGTATTGGTATTCTTCGTCCATATGAAAGTAATTGTCTAAAACAAAAGTCTTATTTCAATGATTTATTTCTTATTTAAAAATACGAACCGTCCAATATCTTCGCAAATCGGTGTTGATCCATCAAGCATTAATAACATATTTGTCTTTAACAGATTTTTAGCTCTTGTAACTTCGATATCAGTGCATTGTGTTGCAATTCGACACCATTCATCTTGAATTGCACTCATAGATTCATCGATTTTATTTCGATCAGTAACAAGATAAGTTCCCCATAATCCCGTATCTGTATAACAAGTATTAAACGCTTGATATGAATGACAGAGATTATGTTTAATTGCTTGTTGACCAAGACGAGTCGCGACATGTCCTCCACCAGCCATTGATCTATTGAAAGAAAAGACAAAACTTAAAATCAATTGAATTTGTGATTATGAATGAACCTGTCCCAATTTCCAATAATAGTCGAAGCAACCATCAATGGAATCGTATCAGCATCTGCCCATCCAGTACTTTCAATAGCAATAGCAATATGTGCTAAAGGCATTTCATCATCTCGAATTCGAATTTCACTTCCCGTAAAACTAAATTTCAGTTTTTTTAGAATAAAAAAAGAAAAGAAAAGTCAAGAGAATATGTACCGGCATGGTGTGAGAATAGGTGAATCTTGTTGTGAATCTGATTTTAAACCTCCGAAATGTTGTTGACCAAGGTGAACTAATTGTTCATGATTAACACCACCGGCAGCAGCTAAAACAATTCGTGGAGCTTTATAATTCGTTTGAACATATTTTAATAAATCAGATTTTCTAATCGATCTTCAAATAAAAACAAAGACTTTCTATTTGTCAAGATAAAATAACGAAAATAATTTACTTGATATTTTCAGCAGGTCCAAGAATTGTTCTTCCAAGAGGTGTTCCTTGATAAGCCGTTGCATGTAAATGATCGAAAGTAACTTCTTGTAGATTATTTTCAATTTCTTGCATTTCACGTAAGATCGTGTGACGTTCACGTTCGATTTCATCACGACCAAAGAGACTATTTTGAAGAATATCCGACAGAAGTTCAACAACTAATTTCCAAATCAAACAAAATCTTCTCATTGAAAAAAGATCGATTCTATTGAAATTTTACTTTGTGGTAAATCTTTACTAAAACATTTGGCATAATAAACAGTTTGTTCTCTTGATGTATAAGCATTTAAATGTGCACCAAGATTTTCAACTTCAAGTTCAAGTTCATGTTGAGTTCGTTTATTTGTACCCTCAAAAAAAGAAAACGAACTTTTCATTTTCGATTTTCTCTTCAATGTTTACTTTGAAAGCCATATGTTCAAGAAAATGAGCAGTTCCATTATTTTCTGCAGTTTCAAATCGACTTCCTGCATCAATCCAAACACCAACAGTACATGTTGGCAAACCATAATCTTCTGATGCAACACGTAAACCATTTTTAACGGTTGTTACTTGAGTTTCAGGTACATTTAGAAGTGTTTCATTCAAAATTCGACTAGATTTAGGTTGAACTACATTTGTAATTTGACGAAACTAATTTCAAAACAAAATATTTTCAAAAATAAAATTCTTGAAAATCTTTTCTTTACTGGAGATCGAATTGAAAATCGTCCTGTTCCACGAATAAGACCACGAAGTAGCATCGTCTATCAATCAATTGAAAAAGAAGAAAAGATGATTCGTCTACAACCATCTTAAAACATGAATACTAATGTCCTCTACCGAATTTTCAATTAGTAAATGGTACAAAAATCAGTCTATCGATGACATCTATCTCAAAGCTAACTCACATGTCAAATGGTGCTTAAAATTAATTGACTTTTATTTTCAACAAGAGAAGAACAAAATTAGAAATAAAATTTTCGATGATTGACAGTGTAAAACTACGAATTTTACAAATAATTCGAACTGTTCCAGATAAATCAACGACCCATGCAGATAATACTCGAGGTGTTAATCCAGATAACAATAAAATCAGACTAAACATCGAAGAATCAATTAACAGAATCGAACAAGAATTTGAACGAAGTCGTTTTTGACATAAAACACAAATATTTAAAATATTGCCAATACAACCAAATATAAATATTAATATAGAAAAATAACAATTCATTTGTGCTGATATATAAATGCGCAACAAGTGCGTGGTATATGTCAATCTATGTTCCATGTAATCTAACATCAAATATTGCAAATTAAGAATAAAAACAACTCAAACTCTTTTATAGTAGATGAAAGAGTTTTGATGATGAGATGTCACTATTTGATAATCAAAAGTATACTTATGCTTTCTTCCTATTGGTTTAACTGATCAGATCAGTTTCATCATTTTTTTAGATAGAATTTGATTAGTTATGTTTCGTTTAGCGTTAAGACGTCTTCTAGGAACAAGTCGAATAGCAGTGAACTCATCGAAGAATCTTCCAAAACATTCGTATTTCTATTTATTTCGAGAATTTTCATCGGAAATAAAAGACAATAATGTTCAATCACGAGTTCCATTAGGCAATGTGAATACGAGTGGTGAACCTGCTCGAATGGGAATTCAATTTCGTTGTAAAGTCTGCGATCATACATTACAAAAAACGTTCACTCGACAATCTTACGAACATGGAGTTGTTATTATTCGATGTGATTCATGTTCAAATCTTCATTTAATTGCTGATAATCTCGGTTGGTTCAAAGATTTAACACAAAATGGAAAATTCAAGTGAATTCTTTCGCTGACGCTGAAATAAATCATTGTTAATCTATTCTTTTTTTTAGAAATATTGCTCAAATGCTTCAAGGAAAAGGAGAAACCGTTCATCGTGTTACAGTCGCACCGACAGATGATCCATCAGTATTAAAAGAAACCGATTCAACAGAAAAACTAAAAGTCAATGATGATAAAATATCTTCTAGTTAAATCAATGTTTATTTATTGATTAGCTTGCTATTTTTTGTTCTGTTAAAATAAATTTACTTTTTCTATCAATTGACATTTGGTTTATTATTATCTGACAAAAGAAATGAAATTCAACAAATAGCATATTCTAAAAAGATTTATGCTTAGATTGAAACTTCGTATTTATGTAACAGAACATTGGTCCAAAAATGGCTTCTACCTAGAACACGTACATAGTATGTATATATTGAGAAATACAATCACTTACACGTGCCAATCCTTTCTCCATGTGTTCAGTATCGCCAAAAACTTCCTCCTCGTCGTTGCCATCCACTCCTTTGAGTGTCGCTTGTGTGATAGATTCATTTATGCCCTGATTAAAAACAAAAATTTGTCAATATTTACGATGAATGCATGTCGACAATGTGCTATTGTACATTTTCCAGTTCTCAGGTCGATCAATACGGTCACCGTAACGGTATAAAACGGTAGCGTATACGGCCAGTATTTCGAAATAAGTCCCGTATCATATCTGTCCAATGTTGATGAAGATTATATAGAAACTGATTTTCAAACAATTCGAATTTGGACAACATAGAAGCACTCTTAGAAACCATACTGCGTACTTCAATAAAATTTGTTATTTTGATGTTTGTTTTTTTTTGCATCTTTATTTGGCTTCATGGCGAGAGTATAAAAGTATTTACTTAGCAAAGCATATTGTTTTGTACATTTAAATAGAAGTAGTAAATCGAAAAATATCTAAGCTGTTTTAAAAGACTTTTTTTTCTCACATCGTGAATATATGTAATTAACATATTGAAAACTTTGAATTCGTTGATCAACTGTTGTTTTATCAGAATGAATACATAACCGTAGTAACTATGCCAATATTTTAAATATGATTACAATTGATTCGTTTGTTCTTATCGTAAAATCAATCTTTACAAAAACGTCATTTGATAATAATGCTTGATTTCTTAAGTTCTTTTCATATAAATATGCACGATCGTATAACTACGTTTCTTTCTCTCTCTGTTGCTCCGTTTTTTTCTTCTTATTCTTCTAATGTTTTTCAATTCTGTCTTAAATTATCGTTGTTGGCAAAGGGAAGAAGAGAATTCTAAGTGACGGTTGCTGTTTAATAAGGTGACAACCAGAGAAACGAACGCAAATAGACAACATCAGCAACGAGAAAGAGAGAGAGAAACTTTTAAGAAAAGAAGCAATAGAAAAAAAAAAGAGAGAAACTTGTTTTGCTTGATCTTGACAAGAATTGTGTCGACAACGATGATGTTGTCTGTATCTAAACGACAATAACAGCAAGTATTTATTCAACAACAATGGAGACGAATACGAATTTAAATGACAAAGGTGAAGAGGAAATCAATACGAATGATAATGATGAACTTCTTCTAACAATTGACAGGTAATTGAGGGTTTCTTTCGTTTTTTTTAAATCTAAGTTTGTATCGACTCAAATTTCTCTCTCGTCATCTTTTCTGTTGCATTCTATCAAATAAAAAGTAATTTGATAAGTAGTTAAAAGGAAGGAAGAGCAGTTTTTTCCCCCTCATTCTTTCATTTTGTTTCTGATGAGTTCTTCTAGTAGCAAGTATAAGTATGAAAATTTCAACTGTTTTGTGTGTGTGTGTGTTTTTTTTTTCAATATAAAAATTTGATTTTTAGTCGTGATCCATTAACAATCGAAAAGAAACTCCGAGTCGAAGATTTTCGACATCTTCGTCAACAATTTAATCGAGCAACATTCGATGATCTCGATAGTTACGCTAAACCTAACGACAGAACTGTTGGTACGAATCAATCTTCTTTCGTATTCATGAACTGATTTTCGTTTTCGTTTAGGTTCATTGAATAAAGATGATTTCATCGCGTCATTTGAATCGATCTTAGATCTCACACAATATGGAAATCAATTGGAAAAACTATTCGATAAAGTAGATCAATGAGACATTTGTTCGATTCGATCGAATAACTATTTTGATTTCGTCTAGCTTAATTCGAAAGAAAGTGGTTTAATCAATTGGAATGATTTTTGTACGTATATGCTTCAATTTTATCAAGAAGAAGACTATGCAAATACACTTCGTACATCACCATTTAATAATGAACCAAAAATTCGACATGTACCTCATAATAAAGTTCGTTATTGATCGATTTTCCTATTTCCTATCGATCTATTTTTGTTGTTTTTTTTAGCAAGAATTAACTGCAAAGATTCTTCATCTAGAAAATCCGGTTAAATTTATTAATATTAGTAAAGAAGGTTATTTAGGTCTGTGGACGACGAATTTAAATTTGGAAAAAGTTTATTCAGCAGCTGATGAACTCGATGATGGAATGAGTATGAATATAAGTGCGAGTGCACAAACACGTCGACGAGCAGGAATGTGGATAACCGATGCGATTTACATGGCCGATGTACATAAACTTGTTTTAGCATCGACAAGTCGAGATCTAAGATTTTTTACGATTTCAAGTGAAACTTTTCTCGAAGAATTTATTCTCTTCGGTAGATTTTCTTTCAATTAATTATTTATTTTGTTTGTTTGTTTGTTTGTTTCAGGTGTTAAGAACGTTCCGACTTGTCTTGATTATTATTCAAGTCATGCCGTAAGAACAACAAAAAAACAAGAAAACAATTGTAATGAATTGATTTTAGAGTGGAACAAATGAATCATCGTTGATGTTCGGCGATGATTGCGGATTTATTCATATTTTATATTTTAAAAATCCGATTAGTTCTCTATTCGATCCTGTTCGACGAAAAACCGATCCAACTAAATCCGATAAAACATCGGCAACATCTACTCAACGAGTATTCTGGGAGGAATTAAAAGAACACGAGAAATTCGTTCGATATCATTGCATGGGACAGATGCACCGTGAATATGTCCGTAAAATTCTCTATGTTCCTCATAACAATTCGATTATTGCATCGAGTGGTGACAGTCGAAACTCATTGATCGTTACCAATATAAACAAATTAAAGAAACCTTACGTCTTTCGTTTATATAAAGTAGAAAAACAAACGAAAAACAAATCAAATTCAGCCGAATTTTTCGTTTAGGGTTGTGAATGTTTTGATTATAATAAAACATTGAATATCATTGTAACGGGCGGTGCGGATTATCTCGCACGTATTTGGAATCCATATGTAACACAAAAGAATATTGCAGTTTTGGAAGGACATCATGCGGCTGTGATTGATGTGAAAATCAATGAACGTTTAGTTCAATGTTATACATTTAGTAAAGATGCTGTAAGACAACGTTTTTCTTCTTTGGTTTTGAGTTGAAAAGAGATTTGTTTTAGGTGGTTAAAGCTTGGGATTTGAAAGAATTCTTTTGTCTTCAAACGATTCCTATTCGATTTCCGAGTACTTTAGGTGGTAAAACACCGAGTTTTGGATTGTTTGCAATGGATCTTTATTTAAATAAATCATTGAATGTATCTGAAATGAGTTTACCTGGTGGTCTTATCTTGGGTTGTAACGATTATTTATGTTTAATGAAATTAGGACAAGATACATCGAGAAGTGGAAGTCTTACAGAAACTCATACAGCACCAATAAGTTGCGCAATTTACAATCCTAAACTTAAACAAGTAGAGTTAATTTTATGTTTTTTTTTTAGCTTTCTAAAATCGGAATGTTTTAGTTGATAACCTGTGCGGATGATTCGAGTATGGGCGCATGGGATATTGAATCAGGTCGAAAAGGTTATTTTATACTTGATGCACATGATGGAGAAGAAATAACTTGTATATCCATTGATCGACCCTGTCGAAAACTTGCAACAGGCGCTCGAAATGGAGTTATTAAAGTATATTATGAAATTATATCGATTCGAATGTTTGATTTTCTTCTTCTTCTTCTTCTTCTTTGATTCAAGATTTGGAATAGTGCAAGTGGTCAAAATCTACATGTTTTACCGAGTGTTGAAGATGCTGAAATAACTGGTATTGTTTTCGCAGATAAAGGTATTATTACAGTCGGTTGGTCCAGAAAAATAGTTAAATATCCTGATATTGTTTCTGAGGTAATTTTCGTATTGGAATTTTGATTCATTTCTAAACTTTGACAAACAAATAAACAAATATATAATTGTAGGATATGAGTAATGATGAACCGATAAATACAGCCGAGGTATTTTAACGAGTGAATAAGAATAATCAATTAACTGATATTTATGAAACTAATACTGTGTTTTTGTTTGCTAGAATTTTGAATTTAAATTGAAGATTTTGTGTGTTTTCTCTAGTTGATCATACCAAAAGCTGATCTCACGTGGCGTGGTTCACAAATTCATCGTGATGATATCCTCTGTCTCGAACATTTAATACCAATCAATAATTTAATGTGCACAGCTTCATACGATGGAGAAATCAATGTATGGAGTATTGATACAGAAAAATTAATCATGTGTTTACGTAAAGCACCAAAATCAGAACCGTATGCAATTGATAAATATCGATTTCGATCGATTGTTTTCATAATTTTAGTCGTCAAACGCCGTCGAACTATCGTCGATCATTATCAAATCGTACGATGATACTCGGTCCAACGCCTGTCGATAAACTTCTCTTTCTTCGACATCGTGCAAAGGAAAATATGAAATTCGGTAGACTTTCGATTTAAAAACAAAACAACAACAGCAACAACATTTTTTGTTTTCAGGCGTTTTAATCTCGAGTGAAGGTGGTTATTTACACTGTTGGTCTCTCTACGGCGAACGTAAAGACATGGGCATGTTCTTCGGTCCATCGGAACAAGGTGAATCGATTTTAGCGATGTGTACCGATTCGAAAAACAAATATCTTATCTGTGGTGATACTCGTGGTGAACTACGTATTTGGAATATTGAAAACTATTGTTGTTCAGTTGTTTCACCGGTTCCATTCGATTCTCAGTCACCACCATTGTTTCAATCTTGGCAAGCACATATATCGCCAATTATCTTCTGTGAATGGACGGATTATAAAGGACATGGAAGTTTTATTTTAACAGCATCGACTGATCATACAGCTCGATTATGGACGATTAATGGCGAAGAAATTGGCATCTTCGGACAACGAGAACAATGGGATATTGAATTGTTACTTTCTTCAAGAGAAAATAATGAAAATTATCAAAAAAATGAGACCGACGAGAATAATACAATCATCGAACAAAATATCGATAAAACAAATCATTTAACAATACCTGATATTACTATTTGTAATAATGAACAAGACAAACGACCTTTATCAACATCGGCTATTCAATATCCGGATGTAGATTTTCAAATTTCTTCTCAAACAAATCTCTTTTTTCTGTATTTAAGATATGTCAATCAGCTCGATCGACAACATCAATCTCAGACAATTCAACATTATTACCGGTAAAATTAATCTAACGGATCGAAATTAATTGAAATTCATTTGTTTAGAATACAACTGGTCTCGGTTTACCCATTGAACGAGGATTACAACAACAGAAATTACAACGACAAGAACGACGTAATCGTTTTAGTGGAATAGACGGTCGTCATTTAGCTAAAGGTGGTGTTTGTTTTACTCCATTTGCTTTACTCACAACACAAGTTCGTCGAATTTTCTTTTCTTTTGTCTTTGAAAAATAAGAATTTGAATTACTTAGGATATCGATGATTCGATTCAAAATACGAATTTTAGTCAATATCAAACAAAAATGTCGAATTTAAGTGAAATCTATCCAAACGATGATGAAGATAATTCATTGTCAATACAGAAAACTCGTCTTGTTCTCCCGCCGATTACATCTCATCAACGGAAATCATCGTTTGCAAGTCAAACAACATCAACATCATCATTCGATGGAGAAACAACTAAACGATTTGTTCTACCATCGAAACAAAATCCATTTCTTAAATCGATTTCAGAAATATCATAAAAGATTTTATTTGTGTATATTTAAGTCATGTTTATCGTTTGTTTTACTATTCTTATCTCTAGAAAAATAAAATACGATCATCACAAAGAAAGAATAAAACAAGAAAACAAATCTAATTAAGTTGTATTGATATGCTTCAAATTTCGTTTTTTTGAACTTAGTTACTAAAAACATTTGTTTAATTTCATTCTTTGGTTTCTGAACGATAATCTATTTCTCTTCTTTCATGATTTATTATCTTATTCTTCTTTCATTTTTATCTATTTTTGGAGACTTAGGTTGGACTACGGTATTAGCAGCATCAACTTCTAATTATACAGCTCCAGGAGTGACAACAAACCAACCCAAGGTAATTACAAAAAGACAGACGCGAATGAGTGTGCAGGAGTACAATAATAATATTAGAAATTGAAAAGCATTTTTCAAAGTGTTCCTTAGTAATAATCAAAACTTTGCTTCTTTTTATCTATAGGCTGCTGACACCACGTCAGATGCAGCTATAACTACCACTTCAACAACAACAAAAGCAGCACCACCAGCAACAACGCCTAACAATCAGCCTGCAATGTCAAGTGAGGATTCAGGCGACGCAGACACAGATCCAAGCACAACGAAATCATCCACCGACAAAGCTACACCTGTAAGTTTTTATGTCGTAAAAAATACAAATCAGAACTTTGTATGCAATACTAAAAGACATTGAGAAAGCCGAGTAATTGTTTAGTCCAGAGAGTAAAGTATTGATATTGAATGTACTAACAATAAAAATAAAAGAAAATCCTTTCGAAAGCTATCTACTTAGTGGATACCTTTTGTTTTTTTTTAAGAATAAATTTAAAAAATATTTTAACATATTGAATATTAATAGGCAGTCATCGTTACAACAAAATCACATTCTAATACAAACAAACCAAATCAGAACGATGGCAATTGTATTACATCTATGATTGGTCTCACATTTACTTTGGCTTTTTCAATTCTTCTTGCAACATTATAAAAAGTTTAAATTCTTTTTTTTCACGACATTTAAATAGTTTTTTTTTTTGTACTTCCGAAATCAACGATTTTCCTTCGAATAAAAGAGTCGAATCGATGATCGATCTTTCTTTCTCCTTCGTTTTTTTAATTATGAGCGACATCTGTTGGAACGTACTAAATCGTAATTACTTCGTTTTAAAAGTTAAATTTTGTTGATAAAAGTGAATTGATTTTTGATGATGACAAACGGAGAAAAATAATTGTTTCATTTGATAAGATGAAATTGTTATGTTAATTGAAAATGTTCAATGATTGGCAGAAAAAAATAAAGAATTGCTAGAGGAGAGGTGAGAGAGAGGACAGACAAATGACAATCGATCAATATGGCGGTTTACATATAGATTAGTATGGCTTCAAATGATATCTCAAAGAGAAAATAATAATCTATTACCAATTGACTTCTTTTATCAAATCAATTAACTCGAAAATATTCTCACAGAAAGATCTCCTTTCAATTTTATTGTTCTGACAAGACAAGTGAAAATATTGTTGTTTGATTCGTTTGTTTTAGATTGGTTTTGTAACATTTGAAAATGTCTGTTTATATTCCTGACGGGACATAAACGAAAAGAGAAGAAAAGATCTTCATTTTAAGTATTTGATCTTCTCGTGGCTAAAAATCGAAATCGGTTCGTTTTTTTTTGAAAATCCAACTCATGCGAATGACATTAATCAATAAATCAAATTTAGATCAAAAGTGGATCCAAGTGGATTCCAAGCTGGTCTTGTTGACTCGCCCGGTGCTGGTGGAGTTTGGCAAGGACCACCACCTCCTCCATCCATCAATCAACCTCAAACGCCAAGTCATTTAATTCATCCACCGCCACCACCTCATCATCATCACCATCCTCATCCTCCTCCTCCTCCTGTCAATTCCGGACGCATGCCGATTATGCCACCACGTGATTTACATTTTGCGTAAGACAATCGATTTGATTTTCATTCGAAATTTTTCATTTGTGATTGTTTTATTTAGACCACAACATATGCGACAGTTTCGGTAGATTTAACAAGCTAAAGTAGATCGATTCGAATGTGAAATCTTTTCGTTTTAGTCCATCGGTACCTCCGCCAATCCCGTCTCCTGAGTATCGTATGCACGATCTTAATAAACGCTTGTCAATGAGAACAGAAGTTTGTTTGAATAGTTTGTTTTGAAATCGTAAGATAATTGTCGTTTTGTTTGTCAATCAGGAATGCGATAGTCAATGGTGGGACTCATTTGCCAATGAATTCTTCGAAGATGACGCAACATTAACAATCTCAGTTTGTCTCGAAGACGGACCAAAACGATTCAGTATGAAGTTGTTTTTTTTTTCGATAATCGAAACATTTGAAAATATTTGTCAGGCATTGGTCGTGTATTAATTCCTCGATTTTTCCGAACATTATTCGATGGTGGTGTCAATGAAGTTTGTTTTCAATTAAAACACACGAAAGAAATCTTTCATCATCCGATTCTAACTCTCGATTGTGAACAAGCATCGATGGTGACTTCATTCGGACGACCGTCTCATATCAAAGTACGTTCAAATTCCGTTCGAATTCTCTATTCTTCTTCTTCTTCTTCTGATTATTAGGTTTGTAACGAAGGACATTTGATTCTCGAATATACATTTGACGATTTAATGCGGATTAAATCTTGGCATTTCGCAATAAAACAATTTCGAGAGTTAATTCCACGAAGTATCGTCGCCATACCGGTGAGTTTCACGTTTATTTTTGTTTTGTTTCTCTGAAAAATGTGATTTGTTCTCAGGCGGATAATCCGAATTATCTCGAACAATTATCGAAAAACGTGACACGAAGTGGTTTAACATCGGTGATGTTAAATTTTCTCAGGGTAAAATCTTCGAATTTTCTTTTCTATTTTTGAAAGAAATGATTCGTTTTGAATAGTTATGCGAGATTCTCGAGCCAATGCAGGAGCTCATGTCTCGACATAAGACAACATCGTTCTCTCCGCGTGATTGTTTGAAAACAATTTTGCATCAACGTTGGTCGAAAACTTGTTCAGGTAAAAACCGAATTTCATCTTGTTGAAAAAAAAAACAGAAAAAAAATGAAATCTTTCGAAAAGAAAACAAAAAAGAGTTTCGATATTTTTGAATTTCATTCAGAATATCCTATGAGTCCTTCGTTTCAAACAACATTGCCATGTCAAACAGTTCTTGTCTCAGGTATTCAGCTAATTCAATCGATAAACTCAACACGCTTTGCACTTCATTTTCTTCTTTTTGATTGAATTTTGTTCGAAATGAACTTTTGAATTGATCTTTGCGTTTTTCTAAAGATACTCGACCGCCGGCTAAACCAAGACGAAAACGAAAATCAACGACAGCAACCACGCCTACAAATGCGAATGCGAATAATCTTTCGACAGGAAAAGATCCAAATTTTAACAATTGTTCGATACCAACGCCAACGAAGAAACGATCACCAGCGAATACTGTTTATTCTCAATCGTCATCGGGTTCCATGACGCCGAACATGACGAATTTGCCAGGAGTAGGACGAATCGAATTGTTTCGATACGAGTTTTTCTATTAATTGATTGATTGATTGATTTCGTAGGACGTAATGATTGTTGGCGAACCGTCGTTGATGGGCGGAGAAATGGACGATGAAGATGAAAGATACATAACACGACTTGAAAATACTCAATACGATCCAAATTCAGTGACAACTGGATCTAGTCAATATCTCTCTCCAACTCAATTTTCATCTCAATCTGCAAATCCCAATCTACAATCGATTCTTCATCAGAAACAACAATTTCAACCGAATCAAATTAAAAAAGAACAAACAACTTTCCCTTCTTCACCTCAACAACAACCACAACAATTACCATCAATGTTTTCAACAGGTGGACCTACAACACCAAATACCAATTCGACTGTTTTTCCACCACCAGCCAATGGAGATTCATCGAATGGTAGTAAAAAAACAACGAATTCTTCCAACAATTCACCGCCAACACCTTCTTCATCAACAACTACTCAGATTCCGAATCCTTCCACGCCAGTACCACCGCCGATGAATCCTCCAGCGACTCCAACTAATTCAACGTGGAATGGTTCGACAACTAATCCAACAAATTCGTCTTCGTCTTCAACAACAACAACAAATGCGGTTATTGCAGATAAAAAACAAGAACCTCATACTCCACCTGCGACATCTCAACAGCAAACTGTGGCGACGGCGTCATAAGAAAGAAACGAAATTCTACGGATGCATTTTTGTATAAAAGCAAACTTTTGATTTTTGTTTTGTTTTCTTTTTCTATTTGTCAATCCGATTAGTCTAGTTCTTCATCATATTCTTACTCTTTTTGTACATTTATTCTTGAATTGTTTCGTTTTCTTTTAAATCCTCAACGTTTTTTGATAACATCTCTTCGCTTTTCTCTCCACACGCATTCCAGAGATCTGCCTGTGAGATCAGAACTGATACGTCAAACAACAACAACAAATTCAGAACAACACGAAACTCTCTCTCTCTCTCTCTCTCTCTTTCTTTCTCTCTTATCTTTCTCTCTTATCTTTTCGTCAATTCAAAGTCATGCATTTGTGTGTGTGTGTATTCTGTTTGTTTTTAGGTAAAAACATTTTTTTTTCTTTTCTAAAAAAGATGTTTTCTGCATCCGTATGTATAACAAATAACAGTGAATATAAATATATTCTCTCTTTTTTTCTCTCGTGTAAATGAATTTCATTTTCTTCTTCTTAATGATAAATACACGAATGATGTTCTTCTCGCTCTCTCTCGTTTTTTGTCACTGTTACTACTTCATTGTTTTTTTTTCTATTATCTTCATTTAACAGAAAAAAAAACAATATTAATATATAATATATATATATATATATATATAATGATATACGTTGGTATATTTAAATTACATCTATTGATGGATTTTTTTTCATATGTTCTAGATTGAGAAAAGCTTAGACAAAAGATGTTAAATTTCAGATTGAATAAATCCAAGCAACAATGGCAGACGATCTTGATGGACCTCTTGATTATGATGAAACCGATGAAGTACCACAAACAAGCAAAGCAAATGGTTCGTCAACAAATAACGCAACAGGTGGAGCATCAGGTGGACAAGTCCGTGGCTCATATGTGTCAATTCATGCCAGTGGTTTCAAAGATTTTCTATTAAAACCTGAACTTCTTCGTGCAATTATGGATTGTGGTTTCGAACATCCATCTGAAGGTTTAACAAAACCAACCGAAGTTCGACTAAATTCAATAACGATTTTGTATATTTGATGTCTAGTTCAACATGAAACGATTCCTCAAGCAATTCTTGGTACAGATATTTTATGTCAAGCCAAATCGGGCATGGGCAAAACCGCAGTTTTTGTTCTTGCGACACTTCAACAACTCGAACCTGTCGATGGACAAGTAAAATCAAAACGAGATTCGAGCTCATCAAATGAAATTCTTCTAGATTTCCGTAATTGTTCTCTGTCATACACGTGAATTAGCTTTTCAAATCGGTCGAGAATACGACCGATTTTGCAAGTACATGCAATCGGTTAATGTTTCGGTTTTCTTTGGTGGTTTACCGATAAAACATGATGAAGATATTTTAAAGAAAAATACGACACATATTGTTGTTGGAACACCGGGTCGAATTTTAGCATTGGCCAAAAGCAAAGCACTCAATCTTCGTCATGTCAAACATTTTGTTATCGATGAATGCGACAAAGTTCTCGATTCACTCGGTAAATTCGAATGAGAAAACACGAAAAACGAAGAATGATTTTCTTTTCGTAGATATGCGTCGAGATATTCAAGAAATCTTTAAAATGACACCACATGAAAAACAAGTGTTGATGTTTAGCGCGACTTTAGGTCAAAAAACTCGACCGGTTTGCAAGAAATTCATGCAAGATGTAATTCGATTGAATTGAATTTTATTCGCGAACAACTAAGTTTTCAATTGATTTTAGCCGATGGAAATTTATATTGATGATGAAACGAAGTTAACACTTCATGTAGGAAGACGATCTTTGCTTTGAATGAAGAAACATGTGTTTGATTTTGAATGTAGGGTCTTCGTCAACATTATGTTAAACTACGAGAAAATGAAAAGAATCGTCGATTAATCGATTTATTAGATAAATTGGAATTTAATCAAGTGGTTATTTTCGTTAAATCTGTGTCACGTTGCACGGCGTTATGCAGATTGTTAACTGACCAAAACTTTCCAGCTGTTGAAATTCATCGTGGAATGGCACAAGAAGAACGGTTTGTTACAACAAATTTTCGAATGAAAAAAAAAACTGATTTTTCGTGTTTAGTTTGGCTCGATACAAAGAATTCAAAGAATTTCAAACTCGTATTCTCGTTGCAACGAATCTGTTCGGTCGTGGTATGGATATCGAACGTGTGAATATCGTTTTCAATTATGATATGCCCGAAGATACGGATACTTACCTTCATCGAGTAGATTTCGATGTCAAAATTGAGAATTGATTTTATTCGGAATTTCGAAAATTTTAGGTTGCTCGTGCCGGTCGATTTGGAACGAAAGGTTTAGCTATAACATTCGTTGCAGATGAAAACGATGCAACGGTTCTTAATGCCGTTCAAGAACGTTTTGAAGTACAAATTACCGAAATACCTGATGAAATCGACGTTGCTACTTACAGTAAATTTGTCGCTTTTTTTTTGTTTTGAAATCTTATTTTTGAAATTTTCTAGTCGAAAAACATTAGCTGTCGATCGCATCAAAGCCAATTGCTCGAACAATTCTCTTTTTTTTTTGTTTTCGTTCGTTCATTTCCAATGATAAAATAATGCTAAACTCGCGTGCTTTGTTTTCTTTTTTTGAATAATCAAGATTAAAAACTTTGATACTTAAATAAGGAATTAAATATAAATGTTGTGTGTTTTTCTTTCTCTTTGAATGTGTCCGTGTCTTTGTTTTTCTTGAACACAAAGATTCATCAATAAATAGTTTCAACAAAAAAATCAGCTGCATATCAAAACGGAGATGTAGTGGTGTTTCTAAGAATATACGACCGTAATATCTTTATGTAATCGGTAGATTTACTAATTATTTTCCATAAAAAAAAACAAAATAATATAGCTTTTTGTTTTATATCGATTCATGAGCGCATTATGTTTTGCAAAATTGATTTAAACTCAACAAAAGATCATATCTATTGTTCATCAATAAATATCATTTTATAATCAGTTGATAGAATTGTCCTATGGAAAAAATATTTATTTGTTCGAATATAGATTAAAAAACAAGTGTTTGTAAGATTCATCGATGGTATATAGATGGTACAAATAAAAATATTTAAAAATATTTTCAAACGACCGACCATCCTCGAATTTTCAATGTCGTCACACTGTTCTGACAGCATGTTCTAAAATATCTATTTTGATTTCTCTGTCACTTGTAATTGCTCAACCTTGTCTATTGATAGTTTCATTTTGTCTTCAATTGAAATAAAGTAGTACTATTATGACTAAATTTGATAACGTTAATGATGATACATATTCTTGTCGAATATTTTGATATGAACATTAAAATAGTTGTAATTGCTCGTATTTCCTTCGAGTAACAAGTATGTTGTCGTTTAACAAATGTCGTTCGAAGGTCAGACAATTCGAAATGAGCGTGCGAAATCAAATCAATTTACTAATAAATTTCTTTTTTTCTCAAGACACCAGAAAGAAAAAAAAATTGTAAATGAACATCATTATATCTGAAACGAAAAAGGAGAAATGATTGAAAGAACATTGGGAATTAATATCAATTTGATATGATGATAAAATAACAAGGTTCATTGTCAGAATGTCAATGGACCATGAGAAATAGGTAAAGAGAACAGAAATGACAAACAGGTGATAGTTTGTTATTTCATTTCTTCTTTCTCTCTTTTTCTCTGTGTTTCACACTCGAATAATATGTAAAGAGAACATTTTCATGTAAAGGTGACTGATTAGACATCGATGAATTGCGACTGTCTTTTTCTTGTTTTATGTTTATTTCCAATCTTAGGTAATCTCTGTTTGAATAAGATTTGCAACGAAAGAGAGACTCGATTTAATTGTTTTTCTAGTTAGTAGTGAAAAATGTAATGATCAAATTCGTTTTCCATCATCGATCTACTGTTCATCATGTTCAACGTATATCGATGGACAAATATCATCTCCAATTATTCAAATTGAATTACCATCTTTAACGCAATTAAATGGAATCTTTGTTTATTATACAGATCGAAATCGTTATGATAAAGTTTTTCATTTCGAAACATTTGAAAATCATCAATTGATTTGAGTTGATTTTAGAAAACAAATTCATATTTTCTCGAATATCGTCGAACTCAAGATGGTCCTTGGCTTCGATACGGTCAACGTCGACAACGAAAAGTCCTTTCAAATTCTGTCAAATTCAAATCTATTTGAAAACTTTTAGTTGCTCATCGATCGACGTCGTTTGTATTTCGACATTGACGAAAATTCTAACAAAACTCGTACATTTCTTCCATCGCTCATCGTTCGACAAGTTCGATTAATTTTCGACACAACATCCATATCGATTTGCGCAAATATTCAACTATTCGGTTGTCAATCTCGAAGTACGTAATTAATACGCAGAAAATAAACAAATTCGACTCGAATACTTTCAGATGCATTGATTTCGACACGCTTCTCTCAACTATCGATTTTAAATCATGATTCGAAATACGACGGATCGATTACCAATACAACTGCACGAGGTTGACAAAAAAAAACAACGACGCAGAATATTAATCAATTAGTTGTCGTTCTTGTTTTTCAGGTGGTTTAGGTATGTTAACTGATGGAGATATTTATCAGTTTATTCAATGGTCATCAACGCAACCGATTTTGCTTCTCTTTGCGTTTGATACGATCAGAGAATTTCGATCGATTGAATTCGATTTGAAATGTTTTCCGAAATGTACGTTGAAAATCAACGTCGGAATATTCGAATTTGTAACCAAACCTGAATTTTGGACGAATCGTTTTCGTTCAATTCGAATTTCTCAACAAGATGAACAACAAAATTCAACAATAACACATTTATTATTAGCAATATCGAAATTAAAAGGTCAATTTGTTGTTATACAAATCAATACAGATCAACAAATTGGAATCAGTGAAGTTACTTTCAATCAAAATCATGATTTCTCTTCAGAACATGATCATTATATTTTCCCATCGAATGCTTATATCGAAACGAATCTCCATCGATTAGAATCTTTAGCCACTAAATCTCTCTCCGATCCACATTTCAGTAAATTCAATCGAATGAAATTTCTTTTCATGTTGTTGTTGTTATTTTTCTTCGTTAGTTCACGAGAAATTACTGAATATTCTTATTCTTGTTTTGATCGGTTGCGGTTTATTGATGGCATTTTTATTGATTTCATGTTTGTGTACTCATCGATTCAATGATGATTTCGAGTAAATAACGAGTAATTAAAAATCGATCAATCATGTTTTTTGTGATTTTTGAAGAAAAATCTCCGATGAAGTTGAACGTAGTCTATCGACATTAACAACGAGTAATACAGATGGAAATCTTAATCAAATGTCTTCTAGTCAATCTCAATTTGATCTTTATTCGAATCTTGATGAAACAACATCGATCTATTTCGAAGCTATTCGATCCGAAACAATTGTTAATGAAACTGCTCAAGCGACGATCCGTCGATTAAATTCGAATCGAATTGTAAAAATTTGTTGTTGTTTTTTGTTGTTGATGGAAAATAGAATTCAATTGATTTAGTCTGCAGCATCGAAATGTTTGACTTCGAACAATCATTTACTTGATGAACATCTACCGGGAATTGATTCGAATGAGATCATTATCTTGGAAAATTTAGGTGCTCAAACAAATCATCAAGTTCGAATTCGATTCGCTTGGAAATTTCATTGAGGATCTTTTTTTTTGTTTTTTAGTGTTTTTTGAGTGAATATGGTGAAAAGAAACTGTCGGTTATTTTATATGAACAAGAAAAAAATGAGTAAATAGACGAAAAAGAGAAAAACCTATTCGAATTTTGTTTTGTTTGTTTAGATTTTTTAATTTATCGAAATTGATTCATCATTCGAATATTGTTGCTTGCCTTGGTTTTGTAAATGTTTCACCGGATCGATGTCTTTTAGTGAGCGAACATAGTCGAATGAATTTGTATGATTATTGTCGAAAATTAAATACTGATGATCGTCAAAAAATCTCAATGTAAGAGAAAATTTTTCAAACTGAATTTTTTTTTCGAAATTTCCTAATTAGACTTGTGATGAATTATTTAAATGACATTGTCTCGGCGTTAGTTCATTTGGAATCGATTAATTTAATAATTCGAGATTTAACATTGCCGAATTGTCTTTTATTCGACGAGAAAATAGTCAAAATATCGGATTATGCCAAATATGAAGATCGATTTGCGTCGAGATATGTCAAACAAATGCCGATTCGCTGGTTGCCAGGTGATATCGTGACAGGAGTAAACTATTTTTTCTTTCCTATTGTAGAATTCTGTATGATGAAAAATTTAGGACGAAGATTGGTCAATTCAAACGAATATATTTATGTTTGGAAGTCTTGTCTACGAGTTATTTCATTTGGGTTCATCGATTCCTTATAAAGATTTAAATGATGATGAAGTCTTAGAATTCTATCGAAGTTTATGGACAAATTCGAAAACGAACAGTATTGAACCATCGGTGCTCTGTTTTTCAAGTTATTTTTCACGTCCAAATTTGTGTAATGATCGTGTTTATGCATTGATCGAACGTTGTCTTTCATGGTCAAGCTTTGATCGGCCATCATTTCGAGAAATTAGTCTATGTCTCGATGAAACTACACCAATAATTACTTGATCTCAATGACCGTTGACCGTATCTACACAACGGACAATGACGCTCGCTCTACTATTCACAGAAAGAAAGAAATAATACACTTTTTTTTATACTACTGTTTGCCTAATATATATATATACGTATATCTGTATGTAGTTGAAGAACAACAACAATATTCTATCTTGGTGCTGAAAGCAGAGAAATAAAAAAGAACGAGCAAAGAAAGAGAAAGAGAGAAAGAAAGAAAGAAAGAGAGAACAGCAGTCTGTAATTGTGCTGCCAGTTGTGATATTATTCTTGGTAATGATGCTGAATAAAAGTTTGTTAAGAGTAGTATCGGTTTATGCACGAAATCTATCGACGGCAACTTCAGTTGCTAAACAATCCAATTCGGATAATCGATGTGCTCAACTGAAACAAATGCTTTTATCACCGAAACTCGAATTTATCATGGAAGCTCATAGTGCTTTGAGTGCAAAAATTGTTGAAGAAACTGGTTTTAAGGTAAAGCGATCAATATTTATTCAAGATAAAACATTCTTTCCATGAGAAGAAAATTCCTTCTTTTTCTTTATTCTAATTGGACAAATCGGAAGTTTAAGTAACCAAAAAAAAAAAACTTCAGGCAGTGCAAATAAAAAGAAATACTTTTTTTTTCTCTCTCTCTCTCTCGCTCGATTATATACTATCGAAGGAACACAACGACATTCGATGTATAAATGTACATTGATGACAAAATCTATAATTTACGAGTACCGATGAATAAAGTTCAAGAGTCATTATAAATTCAGTTTGACATGTTTATGTAATCTCTGTCTGAGATCGAACATGAAAGCTTAACGATTTGTTGGATTTATTTAGGCAATATGGGCAAGTGGTCTATCGATGTCTGCTTCACTTGGCCTACGTGATTCCAATGAAGCATCATGGACTCAAGTTCTCGACATTCTTGAATACATGTCCGACGCTACGAATATTCCGATTCTTGTCGATGCAGATACAGGTTTCGGTAATTTCAATAATGCACGTCGTCTCGTTCGTAAACTCGAACAATTGGGTATAGCTGGTGCTTGTATCGAAGACAAACTCTTCCCGAAGACGAATTCATTATTAGACGGTCGTGAACAACCATTGGCCGATATCGATGAATTTGCATTGAAAATTCGTGCAATGAAAGACACACAACAAGATCCCAATTTTTGTGTTGTCGCTCGTGTTGAAGCGTTTATCAGTGGCTGGGGTTTAGACGAAGCTCTGCGTCGAGCTGAAGCATATTTGGCTGCTGGTGCCGATGCTATTCTCATGCATAGCAAGAAAAAAGAACCGAAAGAAATTGAACAATTTATGAAAGCTTGGAATAATCAAGGACCTGTTATCATTGTTCCGACGAATTATTATCAAACGCCAACGGAAGCATTTCAAAAATGGGGCGTTTCGGCTGTTATTTGGGCGAATCATAATCTACGTTCAAGTATCAAAGCTATGCAAGCAACATCGAAACAAATCTACAAAGAACAATCATTAGTTAATGTTGAGCCTGAAATTGTTAGTGTTAAAGAAGTATTTCGTTTACAAAATGATCAAGAATTAGTTAGTGCTGAGAAAAAATATCTACCAGTTAAATCAAAAAAATAAACAATCCGTTTTTGTTTCTTTTTCCGAGTATTATTTGTTATTTAATCTTTATTTAATCATCTATGAAATAAACAAACAAATAGGGCTTGTTCTTATACATTTGCACTGAGATTTAATTCGAACCGAGACTGTCACAGATTTTCTTTTTAATTCTAATTTTGTCGATAATTTCAATCGGATTGTGAATAGAAAAAGAAAAAAAAATAAATGCAGCTGATGCCTATTATTATGCACATAAAGAGAAGACACGCGTCAAATATCAATACATTTTTTGAAAAGAAATAATGGGAACAAAATGGTCTTCAACAAAATGTACGCCGACAACAATCGATTATATTCGATCGAAAAATGTTAATAAATTAACACGTCAACTGAGTAAACATAAATTTTCATTTCGAACGAAAAAAAAGTCCAAAACAACAGACGAAACTGATGCGAAATTATTGCATTTGAATTTAAATTCTGATGAACAACAACGTTCTGCATTACATTTTGCTGCTCTCGAAGGTTAACAATTTAATAAAGAAAAATGCGTTTTTTTTTGTTTGAATTTGTAAAATATGTTTGGTCTAGGTGATGCAACAATCGTTGTTGCACTTTATGAATACATGCATACAGTTGATGTGATGGATATCACTGGTCGAACGCCATTACATTATGCGGCTATTGCTGGAAATGAAGAAACATTAACAACATTACTTCTTTGTAATCCAGATACAGATCGATTAAGTCATGAAGGAACAACTGCATTACACGAAGCTATTATTCATAATCATCCTCGTAAATCAAATTTATGACTTTTTTTTTGTCTTTCTCAGTTAGTTTAGTTAATTATTTATTTATTTATTTAGGTATTCTCACACTTTTAATTCAGCACAATGCTAATATTAATATTCTATTTCAAGGTTATCTTCCATCTTTAATTCTCGCTGTCTATCTTCAACATAAAAACATCGTTGAACTTCTTATTCGACTCGGTGTTGACCCGAATTCAGTCGATACGATCAATGGCCGATCAGCTCTTCATTATGCTGCTTATTTTCATGAAGATACAACGATATTTCATCTTTTACTGTCATCAACTGTTCATCAGACAATTGATATCAATGCTCGAGATAACAATGGCTTGTCGGTTATTGATTATACACGAGCAAATGTTCATGAGAATACAGCAATTCTAGATTTACTCTTACAATTGAATGTATTCGATCCTGATCGAGGAGAAAAATCCGTTGAATCTATTGAAATCGAAAGACCAAATGTAAAAATATTTCAATCATCAACTGAACTTTCATCATTCAACAAAAAAACGAAAACAAATAAAAACAACAAATAAAGCACAACGTTTTATTATTAAAAAAAAAGCTTTTTTTCTTTGTTAATATTTGTCATCTATCATGAATACACATCAATCTCATTTTGTTTAATTGCTTGGAAATTACCTTTCTCATTTTTTTTGCTAACAAATACAAAGTTCATGATATATCGATTACATCTGTCTTGCTATTAACTACGAAGTACGTTCGTTCTGTTTTATTCTCGGTTTCTCCGTTTTTTTTCTTTGTCCTCCTCGTTGACAACAACGTTTTGTCGTAGTTTTTTTTTCCTCCTCTTCTGTTTTATTACTGTTCCCGTCATCGTCGTCGTGCATAAAAGTAAAAACAGACGACACACTAAAATTAGTCAACCATGCGATACACATACGACATTCAACCATTTGAGGATCAACATAATAAAATACGTGCACAAATAAAAAACTTTCTTTTTACTCGATCATTATAGAAGAACGAGCAAAAGAAAACGAGTCGACTATTAAGAAGACAAACTATGAATAATTCTGCAGCAATATTCTTGTCGAGCAATGACTCATTGTTTAATATCATAACGAAATTACTCAATGGAACTGATTTGTATAAACATCAATCAGCTGATTTAATTGAAGTCGAACGATTTCCTCTTCGTGGTATTCATATTCTTATTTGGACATTGTGTATCATTACTTATCTTCTTGCAATTCCCGTGGCTACTCGAATCATTCGTTCGAAATCCTATTTAAATGTTTCGGATTATTTTTCTTTACATATTGTAATTTGTGCGTTCGTTGCTTGGATTCCATCTCTACTTTCGATACTTCATCAACGATTTGAATCGTTTGTTCTACGTTTTTGTCGATTACATTATGTTATTCTTCAAACAAATCAAACAGTTCCTTTATTTTTTGTGCTTTATATGGTTATCGAACGATTTTTCTATGTTTATCCGTCATTGAAACACAAATGTAAACTATTGACAACAACAATTTTCATACATTTATACGCTGTATTTACTTGGCTATTGATTATGTTGATTTTTGCAGTTCTACAACCATTTAATAGCGTTGATTCCCATTCAACGATCTATGAATATACGAAACATTTCTGTTCGTATGATTATGGAAGATTACATGAAATAGCGACAGGACAATCGATAATTTATTTTATTTTATTTGCACCAAGTTTAGTTCTAATTGGGTTTGTTTTACGATACTTCTATTTAATGCGTGGTACAAATCAAGTTCCACCTGAAGAAAAATTACGAACTATACGAGTTACATCATTACTTTGCGTTCTTGTTTTCTATGAGATCTACTTATACTATCTTGAACATGTCACTCAAACTTTTCGAGCACTTATCATCGGATCTGTATTGCGTTCAACATTCTTTTTGGTACAAATTATGATTATTATCTGGACGGAACGATATTGGATCGAGATTTTATTTCAATGTTGTGATTGTCTTTGTGCTATTTGTCTTAACAAACGAAGACAAACAACGACACCAGTTCCAATGTCAATTGAAACTGAATTTACATCGTTTCCTTATTCAGCGTCTGCTGGCATGTATTCATTAGTTGATGATCAAGTTATTGATGAATTCGATGATGTTGACGATCGACCATCATCACAACAACAACAACAAACACAACAGCAACCAGCATTACGTGTTCTTGTTTAAAACGAATGATTTATGATTTTATTTTCTGTGAAACAAAGAAGACAAAATAAAAATATTTGTCGTTGTTGTTTTTTTTTCTGTAAAGATCGATTTATTTGTTGGTATATAAATCAAGTCAAACTTATTTTTCTTTCTTGAATAAGCAATGATATAGATATGTTCGTTGATGAATGATATGCTTCAATGATTTTCATTTTATGTAAATATTTTTTTTGCTTTCTCTATGTCAACTATTCATGATTGAATTGAGGAACTAGGAGAAAAAATATTTTTTTTACATTTACGTACAAATCAAAAAAATGGTCGTTCTCGAAGATATTCTTCCGAAATTAGTTAAATTCGGAAATTGTTTTATAATATTATTGGGAATTTTATTTTGTATGAATGGCATATGTGGTATAGTTTTATCTATAATTGAATTAACACATGGACGACCAAAAATGTGTCATTATGATGAGAGTCAAGGTTGTTTGACAGTTGAAAATCCTCTATGGCCATCGACAGGCAAAGGTTTTTGGGTTGGTCTTATAATGTTATCAACAGGACTAGTCGGTGTACTATCATCTCGAGAACGATCGAAAGCATCGTACAATGGTTTTACAGTTTTATCTGGTATTTCAACAATACTCTCATTCTATTTATTGATCACATGTATTATTCCTGTTCATTACGATACAAAATATTCAGACACATCACGACCTAATTGGCAATCGATTGAACTTACTATTAATTCATTATTGATAGGTGTTGGTGGTGTTGGTATTATCATTGGTTCTGTATCAACATTAGTTGGAAGTACTTATGCAGAGTGTTGGAATGATCAACGTAACGAACATTCAGACATCTACAGTTCTGATACGGAGAGAATATTATAATTATATATTAACAAATAAACCAGACAAATTTTATCTCGTTTCTATCGAAACGTTTCTTTTTTAAGATTTTTTATTTGTTTGTATTAGAAAAAAAAAATCCAAATTTTGTCTGCGTATATACGTCAATTATAGGATGTACTTTTTTAAAATAGGCTCCCAATGTTTTGATTTGCAAATAAAACTAATCATTCTTTTCATAATCCCCGGCTGACCTATCAAAGTGGAAATATTTTCGTTCTCACTCAAGTGCTTTGCTTTACTTTTCAGTCATTAAAACTCGACCATTTGAATCCATACATCCGATAGTTTATTCGACAAATCATCCTCTTGAAAGTAATTACATACAATTCAGACCGATGTATTTAAATGTTTGATTTTATGATTTGTTTGAAAATTTTCAAACAATAAAAGTGATTGAATTTTGCACTAGTTATGGTACAATACGTTCTAATTACATTATGGTTGAGAATGGTCCTAGGTGGCCATTATAAAGGTGGAACAATAACTTGGCGTCCTGTTGATGAATATTCAACAGCAAATCCAGTTCAAATTCTCATTCAAGAAAAACATACATGGACATATCCACGATTTGATTGCAATCCGGAAATCATTGCTAGTCAAGGTCCATATTTCGATGCTAATGACAATTCAACATATCCAAAAATTGAATGTCTTGGCACTTGTGCAGCTACAGGTGGTTTCCAAACTATTAATCATATTACATATTGTACTGATTACAATGTCAATACACAAATATCAACTGGTGCTTATTATACTAAACAATGGTTATCTAGATCGGCTAATTTAAATATTGGATATGCTAGTAGATTTGTAAACATAGAATATTTAATAAATTTGAATTTTCTGTTTGAGGTAATGCATGGGCTGATACAATACCTATTGTTGGTGGAGGTACATCAACATATGGTCAAGCATATTGGTCGGTTATGAGTCATATTGATTTGACGGGTACTGGATCAGTAATAAATAGTTCACCAGGTTGATTATCAACTGAGTATTTATTCATAAAACGATGCTTTTTTTTGTCTCTTTGAAATTGTTTAGTAACGGGTTCATTAGGATTAATCAAAGTTATACGTAATCAAGTTGCAACAATTCAAATTCCTATTGCCGATTGGAATACAGGGCAAACCTTACGATGTCGATGGGCTAATACGGCAGACGAATGCGCACATATTTGCGGAGATCTTCAACAATATAATGCTACTTTAGGCACAAGGTAAATCATCATTCATTAACTTTTATTTAAAATAAAAATATTTGAAGCGATTGTACAATGGTATGGACAGCTCAACTGAGACCTTATGATATCACTCAAGGCGAAGTAACATCGACGTATGTTGCAGCAATTATGGTAGAAGATTTTGCAAATGCATCATCGACAATTGCTCTTAGTTCAGTACCATTACAAATCATTGTTTATGTTTATACACCTGCAGCAGGTGCCTGTTCAATTGCACCGAATATCACTGGTGATCGACCGAATCGTGCATGCATCGGTAAATCAGTTTCATTTTCTTCTATTTTCAAAATCATATCGATTCATTTCGCAAAGGCGTTCCAATTAATGTCACATTAACCGAACGAATTGTTGCTCAAGTCTATTGTAATGACATATTATCACGCGTAACTGAATTTGTCACAACATCACCATTGTGGATGACAAAAACAAGTGTTGCACCAGTCTCAGGTACAACTGATCAATTCTTTATTACATTAACATGGACACCTGTTGATGATCAATATGGACCACAAGTCAATTTTGTCAATTTCATAAGAAAAGCAACTACGTTTTTCCTTTTTCTTTTGCTTTCGTAGGTTTTTTGTGCAGCACCAATTGATGAACGTGGTTTAACTGGTCCACAGTTTTGCATCAATTTTGTTGTTGGTTTAGGAGCACCAAATCTAATTAAAACAATACTTGCTCAAGGTAAGACAGTACTTTTCTAGTTTTTTATCAAATATTTCGTTTTTTCTTTCAGGTTCAGCATCGCCAATCGGTACAGTTTTTTCCAATCATTCATTATTTAGTATTACCGGTAGATAAACTAAAAAAAAAACAAAATATGACTTTTATTTTGTAACTAAATCTATCTTTCATACTAGCTACACAAGATGTCCATCGTCCAAATCGTAATGGTACTTATATTTCAATTTATTTAGCATCAACTGATACATTAGTTTGGCAAGCAGATGCGGGTTATTCAACTGATGTTTTGTATAATGGTAATACAGTGTTATTTCAAGTACGAAATGCATCATGGACACTCGGTGCAACTTATTATATCTTATTCGGTAGTGGAACGGCAAGTGGAACAGCTTTCTGTGGTCCTGAGAGTGCACCGATTACAGGTATTTTATTTATTTATTTTTATATTGATCAATTTATATTCAGAGGATTTGTTTTTCAAATGAATAGATCCGAACTTTTGGCGATTTAATATTTGGGATCCAGGTCAATCTTCGTCAACATCAACAACGACAACACCACCTACTACACACACCATAACAACTCGAGTTCAACTAACAACAACTCCCAATGCTAATGTGAGTTTAGAATTAGATTTTCAAAGCAAAACACAAAAACGTCGAATCATTTTTTCTATTAGTTAACAACAGTTGGAATAGTTGTAACAACTCCTCGGACTACAACAACGACAACAGTAACAACAACTACTACAACTACTAGTGGTAATTGAACAAATTTGTTTGAAAATATTTTCTGATATTTACATATTAAAATAGACACAACAACAACAACTACTACAGAATCAACAACAACGATAGGACCCAGTGTTCAAATCATGACAGCGAAAGAAATGGTCTATTGATCTACATATTGGTTTCGAGAAATTATTATTTGTTTTCTAGGAAGAAGCTTGTAGACAACCGGTGGCACTCATGAACATGGCTTTGTATCTGGTGATACTACCAATCAAGTCGATTGCAATGTTTGCACTCTTCACTCATATGAATAAGCAGTTTAATCCTAATAAAATTAGTGCGGATATACGACATCAGACACGAATAAAACGATTTGCATAGACAAAGAAATCTTTTATTATTTTTTTGTTATCAGATTTGATAACGATGCACCTTTCCTATTTTACATGCAAACTTTCAAACAACTGATAATTGAAATATATAAATAAACTAAGAAATACACTTTTTCTTCGTCAAAATGAAAGTTTCTCTTCTTTTATTATTATTCTTCATACCAATCTATGAAAGTCGTCTCTTGAAATTACATCGACGACGAGACACTGTCCCATCACCATCCGGAAAGTATCGTATTTCGCCTAAAACAGGTGTTCGCATTGCTTTACCAAGTAGGTCAACCTCCTATTTAATATCACCACTTCATTGACAATTTCTAGCACCGGAACAACTTCAATGGCAAGCTCAAGAATTAGGCTTCTTAATTCATTTTAATTTAGCAACTTTTATTGAACAGGATGGTTGTTCAGGACAAATGGCTCCTAGTTCATCATTATTTCAGCCACACCTACTAAATACAGATAATTGGGCACAAACTATGGTTGATTTCGGTGCTGTTTATGCTGTACTTGTCGCTAAAGTAATTCACTCACATTATGTTTTTCATTCAAATAAAATGTATTTATATTGAATAGCATGCCTGTGGTTTTCTTATGGCGCCAACAAATGTTTCATTTCCAGTGAATCCATCTGGTCAATTGATTCCATATAATTATTCGATTGATTATTCGCCGATGAAAGGACGAGATGTGCTTGCTGAATTCATTAGTAGTTGTCAAAAGAGACAAATTAAAACTGGTTTTTACTATACAGTAGCTACTAATACATGGCTCAATGTTGGTAGTGGTCTAGTATGTTTCTTTTTTTTCTCTCTCTCTATAAATTCTTATTCATTCGATATAGGTGAAAAATAGTACATTGGGACCAGGTCAACTTAATATTACACAGCAAACATATAATAACATTGTTTTACAACAATTGAGAGAAATCTGGACAAAATATGGTTCGTTAGATGAAATTTGGTTTGATGGAGGATATACGGCTTCGTTGAGAGAACCAATAACTGCATTGTTAGATCAACTTCAACCACAAGCAGTCGCATTCGGTGGTTTAGGTGTATCGAAGAATCCTGCTCGATGGATTGGTACTGAAATGGGTGTTGCACCTGATCCAAATTGGTCAACTGGAACAACAAATGATGGTGGTGATCCAAATAGTCCTGTTTTCAATCCTGCTGAATGTGATACAACTCTTCAAACTCATGATCGATGGTTTTGGGTATACATACGTTCACTCTCGTCACTTACAAATCAAGAAGTCATTTTATATTTGTAGGGTGCTCAAGCAGAGCTTCGTCCACTTTCTGAAATGATTC